>Ga0214543_1005416_pt1 | contig 23497 bp, 12 predicted proteins | sample CNSS2metaG_FD_160094 | JGI IMG/M metagenome (GOLD analysis project Ga0214543, IMG submission 160094) | Root nodule microbial communities from cowpea collected in UCLA plant growth center, Los Angeles, California, USA - CNSS2 | ecosystem: Host-associated > Plants > Roots > Nodule | place: USA... | reverse complement strand
GTGGCCCATTGCTCTCAGAAAAGGTACTCGTTCCTCTCGAAATCCACATCCCATTTATAATTTTCTTAGCTATCACCGATTATCGCCTTCCTATTGTTCACTTTTATCCTCAGTGTCTTCTGTAGTTATTCCCAAAAATGTGAATGAAGCACTTGATCATCCTGGATGGAGACAAGCCATGATTGCAGAGATGCAGGCTCTTGAAAACAATCATACTTGGGAGCTCGTGCCCCTCCCTTCGGGTAAGAAGGCTGTTGGTTGTCGATGGGTGTATGCAATTAAAGTTGGCCCCGATGGTCAGGTTGATCGACTCAAAGCCTGATTGGTTGCAAAAGGGTACACTCAGGTTTATGGCTTTGACTATTGTGACACCTTCTCTCCCGTGGCCAAGATGACTACTATTCGCCTCTTCTTTGCAATGGCAGCAATTCGTCACTGGCCGCTTCATCAATTGGATATCAAAAATGCCTTCCTTCATGGTGATCTTGAGGAGGAAGTTTACATGGAGCAACCTCCTGGGTTTGTTGCTCAGGGGAGTCTGGTATGGTATGCAAATTGCATCGATCTTTAGATTGCCTCAAACAATCACCACGAGCTTGGTTTAGAAAATTTAGCTCCATTGTTCAGAAATTTGGGTTAAGACGCAGTGAGGCAGATCACTCAATCTTTTACAAACATACCTCTCCTGGGAAATGTGTCTACCTAATAGTATATGTTGATGATATTGTTATTACAAGAAATGATACTACTGGAATATCTCAACTGAAGGAGCACTTGTGTAGACATTTTCAAACCAAGGATCTCGAAAGCCCCAAATACTTCTTGGGCATTGAAGTAGCTCAGTTAAAAGATGGAGTTGTAATCTCTCAAAGGAAATATGCTCTTGATATATTACAAGAAACATGTATGATTGACTGCAGACCAGTAGCGAGTCCTATGGACCCAAATCAGAAGTTAACAATAGAAGAAGGCGAATTATTCTCTGATCCAGAGATATAGGAGGCTTGTTGGAAAGTTAATTTATCTCACTATTACGAGGCCTGATCTATCTTTCGCAGTTGGGATTGTTAGCCAGTTTATGCAGACCCCATGTCTTGGACATTGGAATGCCATCATCCATATTTTAAGGTACCTCAAGAAGGCTCCAGGACAAGGTTTGCTATATGAAGATAAAGGAAATGTTCAAATCTCTGGGTACTGTAATGCTGATTGGGCAGGCTCTCTTATTGACAGACGCTCTACTACAGGATATTGTGTCCTCCTTGGAGGAAATGTTATCTCTTGGAAAAGTAAGAAGCAAAATGTAGTGGCTCGATCCACCGTTGAAGCTGAATATCGGGCAATGGTGTCTCTCACGTGTGAACTCATATGGGTAAAGCAATTTTTTCGAGAGCTTAACTTCTGTGAAATTCAGACTATGAAGATGTACTGTGACAACCAGGCTGCTCTCCACATTACATCAAATCCAGTGTTTCATGAGAGAACTAAACACATAGAAATTGACTGCCACTTTGTTCGAGAAAGATTGATGACCAAGGAAATTTGTACTGAGTTCGTTGGGTCAAATGACCAACTTGCAGATGTGTTGACCAAGTCATTAAGGGAACCTCGGATTGAGTTCATTTGTTCCAAGCTTGGTTCATACAATTTGTATGCTCCAGCTTGAGAGGGAGTGTTAGAATTATTACCTATTGTATCATTAACCCTATGTATAGGATGTTGAGTGTGGGAAACTATCTACTGCTGTATCTAATCATGCCTAGTATCTTAGAGCAGTCTTTTCATATTCTATGTACTTGCTTCATTATAAATAGAAGAAAGGGAGAGTGGTCGAGTAGTCCACTACTCATATTTTTAAAGTCTCAATCTTAAGTAGTTCCAATATCCCAACTTTCCAATATTTTTTAGGAAATTAAGTAAATATTATCTTTGGGAGATAAAAATCTCTTTATTGGAGTAAGCAAGCTCTATTCAAGAAAGTATAAGTTTTCCAAGGTTCTTCATTTTGGGTAGTCAATCTCTCAACTTTATCATCTACATAGACAAGAGTATAGTGTGTTTACTAGTAGAGGAGTGTTTTATGAATAAAGTATAATCTCTTTGGTATTACCTGAATCTTACAAAGACCATTACTTTTGTACATCTCCTAAACTATGATTTCGGAGGCTTAAGCATGTATAAGTGAATTAAAAATGGGTATTACATTTATTATTAGTAATGGAACAGGATGCACAGTGGTGCTTTGACAATTGACAAATATTATATTTGAATGATTCAGGATTCTTTGGTAAGCAAATGAGGGGTTTAGGATTTGACTAGGTTGAACGAGAGATACCCAAGTCTTTTATAATAAAGCCATGATTGGGAACTTCCTCATGTTTCTAATGTTGCTTGTTGGCTTATGACCTTTGGTTCATTCAAATCTTTGGGATCCAACATATACAACTTGCTTTGCTCCTTAAATTAAAATCTCTTCCTCATGGCAAAGTCCTAAAATCATGACAAAATGCTACAAAGCAATTCAAATCTTTCATACGTTTTTGTACAGATATAAGAATATTGACCAATTGTAGGACATAAAACATCCTTGAATACAATAAATGGTTCAATTTGCAATGGGTCCAATATCACTATTCGAACTATAATGAGTTGTTCTCTAGTTGTTTTGACATGAGTTGAAGAGCATAGGAAATGGAGTCATGTGATTTGTTGCTCCTAAATCAAGAATCTAAACATTCTAAGACACATGACTAATAGTATTGAAATGACCTATTACCTTCCATAAAAAGATTCCACAATTCATAGGGTTTACTTATCGAATCAATCATTATTCTAAAACGATCATGTTCCTCCTCATAGGCTTCTTACCAAGATCTGGTTAAGGTGGAGCAATGGGTTGATCTATTTCTTCATGCTCTGAGGTAGTATAGTTTGCCCATCAATGTAAGGTTTCATTGTTGCCTCCCATGCGCTCTAGAACTATCTATTGTGGAGTTTAACAATATTCTTCATAGTTGCCTTCTGCAGAAGACTTCTCTTCAGCGTTTGATTTCTTGTGGATCCTCTTACGTGTTGTCATTGCATAGCTTGTGATGGAGCTTCCACTATCAAAATATCAGCCTCCAAGTTTCTTATCCCCTTAAAATTAAAAATACTTATAACCATGGAGGCAATTATACTCCTCTAAGATTTGTAACCAAATTGGGTCATACTCTTGGTTCAGGCTACGTAATAATTTAGAGATTCTTCCTTTTTCCACAACTTCAACAAGTGTGGCAACATTCACTTACGAATCATCAAATTTTGGTACAAGTCTAGTTTGATCGGCAACTCAGTCAAAATTCTACAATATTTCAATACGGAGAAAGAACCTTGTTTCGTATTGTTGGAAGTTCCACATCGACTAGAGATAAGGCCAATTCACAATATATAAGTGGGCACAATCCTCACCTTACAAGCCGGTTTTGTGGGGTTGAGTTAGGCTTAAAAATCCACTTTCTAACATGGTATCAAAGCCAAGTTAAAGCCTATCCTAGCGAACTTTCTTGGACATTCTGTTCCACCCAATATCGGGCCGCTAACGGACCACCAACTAATTTCTTGTCCCACGCACAAGATGAATATACCTCGGCGTGAGGGGAAGTGTTGGAAGTCTCACATCGACTAGAGATAAGGCAATTTCATAGTATATAGGTGAGGTGCAAACCTAACCTTACAAGCCGGTTTTGTGGGGTTGAGTTAGGCTTAAAGCCCACTTCTAACATGGTATCAGATCCATGTTAGAGCCTATCCTAGCAAACTTTCTTGGACATTCTATTTCACCTGCTATCTCGGGCCGCTAAAAGACCACCCACTAATTTCTTGTCCCACGTACGAGATGAATATACTTCGGCGTGAGGGGGTGTGTGTTGAAAGTCCAACATCGACTAGAGATAAGGCCAATTCACAATATATAAGTGGGCGCAATCCTCACCTTACAAGCCGGTTTTGTGGGGTTGAGTTAGACTTAAAAACCCACGTATTAAACACTCTGCTCTCAATTCATAACAAGCAATAAAATCATTCTTCCATGAAAAGGTGTTATTTAGTCATCATCTCATATCCCAAGTTTGAAAGCTTTGATACCAGCTTCAACTATGCAGGGAAACAAGAAATAATTTTATTGGTGTCAATCATGTCAATTACACTCTTTGTTCTATTTGTAATTATCAATACCTAAAATAGGAAAAAAAATATGCTAAAATAAATAGGAAGATTCTAAAGATATTATATCGTAGGAGATACGAAGACGACCCCAGACATTTCTATCCTAATAAACAACTACTTATAATAGTTATATAAAGCCTACTTATTAGTTGCTTACTTTTATTACATATCGAACAAGAGGCACTTATAGAAGTTTTAATGTCTAAAGCAAATATAATGAGTTAGGGAAAGCAATTTCATGCATGTTTTAAGACCATGCTAGAGAATATATATATATATATTAAAATTACACTTAATGATATAAATATTTTCAAAGCCTTACTTGATTAATTAATGACTCCAATTGAATAAATTGAGGATTAACGCTTTTACATGTTAAATTACTCAATTACAATCAATAATTGGAACTTAATTTGTAAGTGTTAATGATTTAAATTACAATATTATTTATATTTGTATTCTCAAACAACACAATACAAAAATTGTAATCATTTCAATTAGTATCTTATTTTTATTTTAATTACGAAAACCCAACCCACTTTGTCATCCCTAGAAAAAAGGTAAATACTTAAATGTGTTTTCTCAAATTCAGTTTGCTTTTGAAATAGTAGAGGAAGAGCCAGAGATCAAAGAAGTCATTGTGAAATCATACATCTAAAATTAGTTTTCTTATATGTTTACCACAATGGGTGGAAAACAATTTATGATAAATGCATGAGTTTTGAAAATTATCATATTCAAATTATCTAAAGATAAAGTGAGACAATTTCTCATGGACTAGGACTGGATTCCACGTAGTAACACATGCAAATAACCAGCACATACAAATACCCATAAATTGGTTGCAACAACACATTCAAACCTTAAATTTTGACTTTATTTTCAAATTGCCTTCTCATTATAATGTCACTAAAAATTTTGACCTTTTCATGTCAAATATTTTCAATTGGAATTTATCACAATCCAGACAGAAGTCCCATCAAATATTAGAAGCAAGGTTGCTATTCTCCATCAAAATTAACAGTTGTATCTCAGGTTACACCCAATTTAAAAAGGAACAAAAGGTCTGGGAACCAAATTATATATCATTATTGCTTTAATAATCAGTAATTGCATACCTTGGTTTTCTGGGAACCACTTAAATGAGAACCAGTATGAGTTTCATCATTCTGCAACAAACAAAATACATCATACTTGCATGGAACGAGTCAATATAACAGAAAATATTAAACAAGGAACCACAAAATTGATACTGGAAAATAAAGAATTCTTACTTTCAAGTAAAACCTTTGTCTCCTTTTCCTGAATCCTGCACTAAGATGGGGTGTTCCCTCTGCTTCGGGTACAACTCCATTATCAGAAAAAACCTTGGAAAACTTACTTGAAGCAGTGCTTTCAATCTTAGGAAATACTTTATGTGATTCCATTTTAGATTCATCAACAACATCACGGTTCCCTTCCTTGAACTGTGCAGATGACTCTAACACACAGAAAACAGAAAATATTTAAACAATCATAAAGTGTAGACAAAAAAAGGATTTTCAATACATATAGATATTTTCTTTTGCAGGGGTGAAAGGAACTCGATGAAGCCAAATTGAAACTGATATTGTCATTGTATGAAGCTTGTTAAGTACGTTGCAGGAAGATACAGAATACAGGGAGAAAATTACAAGGCAAAACCGCGCAAAAGGAAAGGAATATCAACAGAGAGAAGCATCTAAAAAATTATTTTAAATTAATATACTACTAAAAAAGTAATACCAGGCTAAGAAGTCTATTATTCTTCCGCAGATTAAAAAGGTGAGCTCAGTTCATAAACTAGTGAAGAGTTGCATTATGAGTATTCTTGTTGAGATTTTGTGTCATCTGTATTGTAATTACTCTGTTTGTCTCCCTGACATTATCCAGATTATGACAATAAGAACATAATTAGGTAATATTTCACACATTACTCTGAGTCTCAAGTTGGCATATGTGTATCTAAATGCAAGTAATCCCACCATGCAGCTGCTGTCAAGGACTGCTGGTCAACCCTAGGTCTTATGGTGACACATTCTTTGCTTTGTCAGTGATAATAATTAGACAGTAGGTTAATTGGTCAAAGAAATAACACATCTTGCTTACACAGATGTGGATTGGGGTAAATCTCCCAGTGAACATGGAAAAAACTCAGGATATTGTACTCTAATGGGAGGAAATCTTATTTCTTATAAAAGCAAGAAGCAAAGTGTTGTCATTAGATGTAGTGTGAAGGCTAGATATCAAGCTACGGCCATTACCATACGTGAAATTATCTGGTTTAAAAATTCCTTAGTGAGCTCAAGCTTTTGCAAATTGAGCCAATGAAACTCATTTTTGACAACTAAATAGATCGACTTACAGCATTTAATCTAGTCTTCATGAATGGATTAAACACAGATATAGATTGTTACTATCCATGAGAAGATCACTTCCAGGGAAGTCACTGCTTCATTTATAAACTCTAACAATCAGCTGACCGATATATTCATCAAGTCTCTCGGAGTACAAGCAATTTGCTATATGTACCAAGCTTGAAGCAAGTGATTTATATGCTCCGGATTGAGGGGTGTTGAGATACGATTGTTTTAATTTCTCATTATTTTTTTGTACAAATCTAATTTGTGTCCAAAAATCAGGACAATATTCCCATCCCATTAATTTGATTAAAATTCAGTATTATCAATATGCATTGTTGAGGGATTATCTTCATCAAGCAATCCGAGTCTCAAGTCTGGCCAGTGCATGAATGGCAGAACCCACCAAGTTTCTGTTTCCAATGTTTCATGGAAAAGGTTATCAGCATGGAAAGTGTGAGCAATATTTCATGCTGGAAGAAGAAAACAAATGTAAAGATGAAGTTCCAGGGATCAAATCAAGAGGCCAGAAAAATAAATCATGGTGGCAGGGAAGAGATAAAATCTGTGAATGGACCAAGAAAAATTCCAGAACAGCAACAAAAGAAAAACAACTCTAATAGGTCAATTAGTTGGGAAAAGAGGACAAAAAGGCTGAGCTGGAATTACATGAAGGGGGCTCAATTCCTTATCTAGTGGACCAAGCCCAAAGGTGTAAGTTGAACAAGGAAATAATTTGCGATGAACCAAGAATTAGAAATACAAAAGAAAATAGAGACTTTATTGTATAGTAAGAAAAGAACAGAGTAGGAGAGCAATCTCTCATCCAAGTCTCCCCTTCATAAAGAGCTAATGCTCAATTTACAAATGATACAAACTAGCATAATGCTTTCTCCTTACGTCCCCCTACTTATTTAACACATTAACCTGATAACTAGCTATTCAATATCCTAAATGTCTTATTCCCCGTAGTTCTAACATAAGTTCTTTTTAGCGTTAATGAGCCCAGCAAAATACAATAAAATAGGGAAAGAAAAACAAGAAAATTGATTTTTCCTCATGTTCTCATGGACTAGACCCTGCACATTAAGGTGGATGACCATCATAACCTTCAGTAACAACATGAAACACTTTGTTTCACAGCCAATGGGTGCACTCATGTCTGCGATTGACACAGGAGGACTGAAAGTTAATGTTGGACGGCAGTGAACTGGCTATTTTGCTAATCAGTTGGAACTCCCCAGGGGCATTATTTCAGATTTTCAGTACCCACATGCTTCCACATGTCTAATGTCACATTCTTAGATGTAATCCCTTATTTACCTCTCCTATAGAACCGGATTCTATTTCTCAAGTTTTAGTTATTCCTTGTCTTAATTCTTCAGTTCCTTCTCCTTGAGTTCAAGAAAGGCCTCTTTGTCACCTACATTGAAGCATCCCAGAGACTATTCTACTCATAATTTACCACTGTCATGGGCATCCCATGTCAATAGAGGAGCATTCTATAGAAAGTTTAGATGAATCACTCCTGCCCTAATATCTTCTACTCCAAATCTGCATGGGTATTTGACAAGACAAATCGACTAATTGTTGTCCATAAAATCACATATTCTGTATGCAATTCTCATACAAGCCATAATTTCCACATATTTTTCTTCTCCATAAAAGTATATAGTCTATTTGCTTACTAGGGGCATACAAGAGACAATCCCGTACTGTAATTTTTTTTTTGCAGATGACATAGTTTTAATTGAAAAATCAAGGGTAACAGTTAGCTTTAAACTTGAGCTTCAGAGATAGACTTTGTTGGAAACAAAGGGTTTTCACTTACGTAGAAGGAAGACGAAGTATATGCATTCCAATTCAAGCAAAAGACAAAAGGAATATGTTCTATAAGTAAAAATTAGATGTCATTCTATAGGTTGACAAGTTTAAATACGTAGTGATCAATATTATAATATTACAGGGAAATATTTTAGAATGTCATACAGGTTACAAACAGGATGGCTACATGGAGAAAGTCATCAAGTGTTTCTGTGATTGCAAAAAGACCTACCAAGCTGAAAGTGAAACTCAATCATACAAACAAGATGGCTACTATGGAGAAAGTCATCCAGTGTTTGTGATTGCAAAAGGACCAACCAAGCTGACAGTGAAACTTTATCATACAAACACGATGGCAACTATGGAGAAAGTCATCCAGTGTTTGTGATTGCAAAAAGACCTACCAAGCTGAAAGTGAAACCTCATCATATTGTTGTATATCTATGGTAGTGAATAGTGAACTTAAAAGGGACAAGAGAAAAGAAGGGAGTAGCCTAAACGAGAGTGGTAAGACGAACATGTGGCCACACGAAAAGGAAAGATACAAAATAATTGTATACAAGGATATGTTGGTGTAACACAAATTGAGAAAGACATAACAGATAGCCAATTAAGGTAATTTGAACACACAAAGAAGACCACTGAAAGGCTTTGATACCATGTTGAAATAAAATTAGCATTAAGCGAAGTCATCCAACAAATGTGTAAGTCACATTCTAAGGTTTGAGTCAAGTGATGTGGGACTTCCCAACATATAGAAGATCTCAATTATGGGAATAGGACTTTTATTGCTATTATTGTATCACAAGATTTCCTCTTCATATTATGCTTTTGTCACTACTTAGTAGGAGGCCCTTTCCAGCTTAGCAACAAGCTATCCTTTACCTATTCTCCACTGACTACCATCTCCACCTTCTTCACTTCCCTAAAGTGAATACAATAAAAGCTCAGTGTGTTCACTAATTAAGCATTCAGTTCTAAGCTTATGCATAGAATAGTGCATCCCAGCAAAGGAAGCAACCATGATGAAATCACAAAGGAGAGGCCACAAAGAGATTCATAACATAAAAGTATGCACCAGGAAAAAGACATACTTAAAAGCACATCCATTACAGATAGGATTATGGATCCAACTAATACTAAAATTGAGCCCCGGTTGTGGTTTTCTTTCAGTTTTTGGCTTGTATTTTTGGGGCAAGGGAATTTTACTTGGACCATTTATCTTGTATCTCTGTACTTTCTTCTAATGTTAACTAGTGATGACTCTCCTTTGTTAGTAGCAATTGTTTTTCAAGCATTCATATTATTATGCACATCTAGAATTTATAGTTACATACTTTTAGTTAGCATGTCTCTTGAATAGAAGATTCAAATTGTAAATGTGAAGACTGCTTTAGCCTTACCATGCACAAAATCTTCGACCCGTATAACAGAAAATTACATGACGGATTATAGTTCCATTGTAAAATCATTGATTGAGTAAATGAATGGTTATGCCAATTAATGAGGTTAAGGAAAGGGTGGGGATAGGTGCATATAACCACAAACAGTAGTACTTGCAAACTTATTATTTATTCAGATTGATCTACGGGAGATGAGAGAAAAAAACATTTAAATAATACTTTAACATTAATATTTTATAAATAAAACTTAAATGTCTTACCAGTGTCAGGGTTTGTTACTGGCAGCATCAAAGACAAATCAGCCAAAGTTTTTAAAGCATCAAAAGCAGAACCTTCATCTACAAAGAAAGAAGCAACGGGAAAGGGAGTGGTGAATGATAACACTAACAAAAACTTATTATAAGTTTGGAAGAATATCAGGAAAGTATTTGAACCCAAGGAAAGTGGTCGTCAGGTGAAAGAAGTACAGGGCAAACCAATATGAATTCCAAAAGTTCAAGCAAACTCTATAACTATTACCATAAAAAAATAGGTTCAAGGTCTAACAATATAACGTTTTAATGTTTAAGAGAATAAAAAGCTAGAGGTTGCATCGTGTAAACATCTAATTCAATTAATCTATCTCAGATCCTATTCAATAATGAAAAGCAAAACAAAATAGATACACAAGTTTTTTTTCCTGCTCAAACATCACCAAGTAGGCAAGTACAACAACTCTTCCACCAAAATTTTGAAACTTTTAGCCCAGCAAAAAGGTTTTAGTAATGCATATATCACTTAATGTTTCAACCTTCCAATAAAATTTTAGGCCTGTAAAGACTTCTTGTGCATGTTAATATTTCATGGACGAAAGAATTTAGCTTCCAAAAAAAAGTGATATAAAACAATTTGAAAGATGAAAACATAAAGTTAAAAATTAAAAGACATCCAACTGAATGAGGAATGGGAATTAAAACAACTACCAAATACCTTTCTCTAACAGTGGCTTTTTACTTTTCGTCCTGGAACCCTTGTAAGAGGACCTTGCATTTTTTGCATCTACAAAATCAGTGTTGAAGTTGGATTTGATAAAATTTTTACCATCATCTGTCCCACTGGAGGCTTCCTTTATGTCATTCAAATGCTTGTTTAAATTCCCCTCATTCCCCTCAGGCTCTAAATTCTTCCCATATTGTTTTATTTTCTTTTCTTCATTCCTTCCTCTTCCAGTAATTTCTCTACCACTGCGATGAATTGTTTTTCTAGAGTAGTCTTCATTATTACCTTCAGTGCTTCCCAAACTCAACTCAGAACTACCATCATCCAACTCAGAACTGCAAAACTTGGATCCAGCTTTTTCTGATTTTGAATGCTGAAAATAGTAACTGCCTATAATTACTGTTCATTACAAGAAATAACAGAAAAAGACAACTGGTGGTTTTATCGAAATAACTTGTTACCTTCTTCCCACTTTTCAGCCCTGGTGAAGACAAAAATTTCTTATCTGGTGATCCAGAATTTTTCGAAGAGCCACCTCTTTGGGAAGCCTCGGTCAATGCCAATGCAATCTTATGAGTAACATCATTAGTATCAACCATTTGTTTGGAACCCTGCCTTGCAGATGAAAAAAACCTCTCCCCAATATCTTTACCAATAGAATATGAAATTGGGACACGGGGAGTCCTTTTCCTAACAGCATGTGGCCTAATTCCTGAAAAAAAAAATCACAAACAAATTAATAGGTTTTGTTAAGCAAGACAAAAAATATCCCTTCTAAAGTTCATTATGTACAAAACAAAATATAACATCTTCAAAGGCAAGCAGCCAAACATCCAGAGCAAGAGGGAAATTCATCCAAACTTCGGTCAATCTTATTGTAACAAATAATGGTTGAAAACCCAAAAAAATTGAAGAGGTACAAAAGAAATGTGATGCCAAGGTAATGTTAACATGTATTTTGGTATATTAACCCACCAGAATGTCTCTTCTTCAACAATGACAGGCAACCATCACCTGATGCAACAGAATGTGACTGAGAATGATCTGAAAAGTGCCCATCTAATGCTTTATTGTCACTTAGATGCTTTCCCCGCAAACGCTTTTGAGGCCTTTTAGATATTTCTGCATCATCATTGCTTTCCTTACCACTGTCACTTCCTCCCTGACAATTAAATTACTCATATTTTAATTGCTTAAGAACAGTTGTCAAATACTGGTCGTGTTGTCTATTGCAATTTATACAAAATTTATAACATAACCTAACCAATGCCACCGCATATCAATTGAAGGAAATTTGTCTTTCTTTTATTGATTTATTTTCATGAGGGTGGAATTGGATTCCAAATCGATAAACAAACTATTACATCCTGAACCCAGTTTTAAATAGACGAAAGCTCACTAACACTCTTGGTAGAACTCATATATCATATCTTAAACAAATTCATGTGTTTCATGTCGAATGCATTTTAAGTTTTCATAGGATTTAAAATGTAGGAAGTAGCACCCATGTACTCTTCGCCCTAGGAAATCTCTCCACTTTGTCTGTTAAGAATCCATTTGTATATAGCTAGATATATATTCTGCACAAGTACTATGCAATCAATCAATGTCACTTAAGCAATTCCACCCTATTAGACTCTCTCTCTCTCTCTCCCTCCAAATTCAATACCTCCATGACAATTGACAATAAAAAGAATCTTTTTAAAATCAAAAGGCATTATCAAATAAATAAACTCTTAGTCAATTGGTCAGAACACTATGCAAGGCAACCTAAATTATCCATCCATTTATCCTTTCTATCTACTTATTGACAAGTAAGTGGATGTACATATATTGACAGAAGAGACCTTAGATTTCAATTATAACAAAGTCAAGTGACACTGCAGATTACCAAAATTCCAATCATAATGTACCTATCATCGCAGAAGTGAATGGAAAAACTCTCATTGAAAAAGAAACAGTGCTTAAAACAATTTGAACAAAGACTACACTTGAATAATACAGTTTCTTCTCGTCACTCAACTTATGAAAAAGATTTGTAATGAGATGGAAATTTTATATAACAGCTACCACAAGAAGGTTACAAAATCTCGAAAACCAATGTAAAATATTACCAAAATTTAGTCAAAACTTTAAATTAATTCTTACCAGTACACTATAATGATCTGTCATCATTGCTATAAGTCCAACAACTGAAGCAGTACCCTCTGGGAGAGACAAATATGCCTAAAATAAACCCAACCCAAAGGTTAGCATGTCTTACAAACATATACCACTGACTAAAATGTGCAATATTGACAATTTTAAGGAAGAGATCTAGCTTCTTTCTTTTATGTCTCTTTTCTTTATCTTCATTTAGATTTTTAAGGAAAAAAATATTAAACATTCACTTGCTCAAACCAGAAATTATGGAGGTGAGAAAATCTTGTTTTCCAGACATATAGAAGAAAAAGAATAATTTCATCAATTGAAAAATACGGAAAATATTAAAAGAAACTAAAAAGTACAGCCTAAGTACATATCTCTCTATACATGAAATTTTAGTGTATTTTAGAATCTAAAATTTTATGTAAATAGGGAACACATGGTGCAAGCATTTTAGAAATATCAGTAAATTAATAAGGATGTTGATGCTTGTAATGCATTTACCCTGTTCATAGTATACAGTGCCTCTACCATTTCCACAGATCGATTACGTACTGCAAGAGCAACCTGTAAACAGGCAAAATGTCACTGAAAAGGACATGTTTAGTAATAAAATTGCACTGGAAAATTGCAGTGCATAGAAAAAGGTAGATTAACAAACTAAGACACAACCTTGGACCTTCAATTTCCAGTGGAACATTAAGCAGTATTTACTACATGTGTATAGCCCATTTATTAGAAAAATACCTGACAGTGGGACTTGATCTTTAACCATTATTCAATAAGAAGCAACTTATGAAACAATAACTAACCTTCTTCCAATCTTTCCCAAATTTACGGTAAGCTTCATAAAAATGCCCAAGCTCATCCTTATTCCATTGTGGTCCTAACATGTCAGCCAATCTTCTCTTCTGCGTAAGGTTGAAATTTGATAAATAATTACATCTTCAGAAATAAAATTCATAACACCTAACCATTTTAACCAAATTCTTAAAACACTTACTACCCAACTTTACATTGATAAAATGTAAGAAAGATATTTTAATATATTATAATGACTTCTTGATAAGAGCACTGAGAGGCAAACCATAAAGAGCAAAGGGGAAATTTCTTCCTCTGTTTTAATTCAGTAAATGTATAACGTATGAAAAAGAATTTCTTTTCAAAGAAGTAAAGAAACAAATTACCTTCTGAATACCAGGACTCGCCTTCAGCTTATTTTTGCTAGCATTCTCTGTAATTTTGTCTTTACTAGATGCAGTCTCACGAACACTGGAAAACCTCTTATTTACACTTCTAGATTTCCTAGATGGAGCCATAACTGATTTCTTTGATTGTCTGAAAATTACCAGGAAAACAGAGGAGTAAAAAAAACAAATACAGCCTAATTAAGTAAATACACTGGAACAGTTTAGGCACACAAAAAAATAATTGCATCGTATCATGAGAGTAAGAGGAGAGAGAGAGAGAGAGAGAGAGAGAGAGGGAGGGGGAAGGGGAGGGAGTTCACAGAAAAGAAGATTCCATACTCCAGAATACAAAGCTGCTCGGACTGAAATGTCACCTCCTTTCCCTGTACAGATAATGTTGATGAAGAATAACGGGTTCAAAAACCAGAAGATGCATCCTGATAATTGTAAGTAAATAGCCTGAGGACTTATAATGAAGAGAATAGAATGTTTTACAATAAGCTAGTAATGGGTAGGTATTCGCAAAAGAAAACAAATAATCTGTTTAAATTGAAGATATAATGCACAGTTTTACAGCTACAGTATAGGGCACCGTATGTCAAAACAACATGATCCAAACTTAATGCCAACCTAAGAATCACTTTAACTACAAAACATTTGTCTGTACCATATACTAGGTTAGGTGGTACCAGAGTGTACTATGGCAAAACAACAAATTGAACACGCTGAACGGAAATTAGAGTCTTAATACTAAAGTAAACCAAAAACAGCTTAGACAATAAAACTTGACACCGAACAAAGCAACGATATACTGTTAGCAAAACAAGTTACCTTGGTCAGCACATAGAGAGAAAAATGAATATGGAAATTCTCTAAGATTGGAAATAGTACAAAGATTGAATGATGAAAGTATTGGAAAGGACATATTAATGAGGAAAAAAATGATAAAATAACAAGATAACCTATCCCTTTACTAGAAACCAGACAGGCTAGTCAACAGCTATAAGGAGGTCCCACTGCTCTTGCACTCTGTGGAGGGTGCATGCAGCATGATGACCAACAAAGGACAACAAACCTTAGCCCGTATTGCACCAGACCTTTTCGCTGACAGATTTTCTAAGTCCAATCCTCACCTCCAAAAAGAAAAGATGCAAAACTCGGAGTCCTTAACAGCATCACTGCAACCATTTGCCAAAATAGTCAGCAGAATGCTGAAACATCTAGAAAGGAATGTATCCCACCCAAACTCTCTAATCTCAGCCATCCCTCGTTTTCAAAACACTGGATGAATTTGTCTCACTGTTGTTCGCCGGTTCAAATCCAGAAACACACAGCATGCAGACACAAAGCAATACAACATAAAAGCCACATCGAAGCTTGAATTTTACTTCAGCGACAAGAGAATCGAAAAAGGAAGTCTCGGCGAAAACAAGAAACAGGAAAAAGCAAAATTAGAGCTCCACACTGCAGTTCATCAGCTGAGAAAAGGAAAAAGAAGCAAAGGCAGGTCCGAGGAAGAAGACGAATTCAAAACTCACAGCTAGAAACGAGGTGATTCAGTTAATTCATCCCTAAGACCGACCGAACCCCGCATTTGAGTTCAGAAAGCCGAAAGCAAACGCGGAATTGGAATATTCCACGAAATTCCCCCTCTGATCTAGCGAGACGCGATTGGAATTGGGAATCTGAGGAGTTAGAAAAGCCCTTGCAAAGAGAGAATGAGTAAAAGCATGTTCGAAATCCAAAGGAAGTGAAGAGAATTAGAGATGAAAGGAAGAAGGAGAAGCTCACCGATCAAAGAGAATCTGAGTTGCAAATGGAAGCTGCGAGAGAGGGATCTAGTGCCAGTGAAGCAGTCGATGCACAAATGCTAAGAGAAGAGGATGATGAACAAACAACTCTCCAGTTGTGATGGCGTCGTTGTTGGCGTAAACAAAACATGAAATCGGGGGTATAACCGCGAAACTTTAAAATAATAGTACCATTACTTTTATTTTATTTTTCTCCTCTTCTTATTTTGTTTCGTTTCTCACCTCTTTCAAATAACGTCCTCCAATTTATTCCCCAAATAAAATTTAAAACGAGAAACGCCCAAGCGAAACAAGAACATCAACTTTAACTATTACTTCAAACTAGTCAACCCAAAAAAAAATAATTGAAAATTAAATTGTTTTTCTTTTCAAAAATTTTAGGAGAATGATAACCATCCTCTGAGATAATTAGTTCTACTATACCATCAGTTAAGAAATAATTAATGTATATTGGTTTCATATTTTTATATCAAAAATTATAATAATTAAGTCTTTTAATTAAAATAATATAAATAAATATCATGAATTTTATAAAGTAAAATTATCTTTTGAAATTTGTAAACAATAATTCTAATAAAAATAAACACTTTAAAATTTTTAAGGTTTCTATCTAATGTTTAGATAAATTTTTTTTATATTACTCATTTATGTATCTATAATTAATAATTTTAGATATTGGAATATTGTTTGTTTCTTGATATTTAGTTAAATTAACAGGAATGTTGCAAAAAATTATCGAGAAAATCAGAGATGAAAATTAATGAAGTCTCAAATTGATACTTTGATTTTATTTTATTTTTACTTTTTAGACGTTTAATATCATTCTTTGTTGGTTTTCTATTAATTTGGACTTTTTATGTTTAATTGTATTTTAATTTTTACCAATATTAAAATATAATTGTTTTATCATTTAATTATTTTTTAACTTTTATTCTTGAACATTAAATAAAATATTAAACACAATTGAAATACTTGTGGGCATTTTTGTTTTTTTAAATAAAATTAAATTGCATCAATTGTTATCATGTCAGATTTTATTTAATATCAAAGTTAACAACAAACTTCTACCAGATTCAAATGCATATTAATTATTTTTAATCGGTGCCCTTAGGACATTGATTAACAAGACCCAAAAATATATTATACGACAATCGTCCCTTTGTAATTAAAAATCACAACTTTCAATAACTTCCAAGCAATATTAATAGTGTACTCAATGAGGTCATTTAACTATTTTTTTTTAAATTAAAGTTGATTTTTAAGTACTTGATCAATTTATAAATTTTCAATTGATTTTTATGGTGATTAACAGATTTATATTTTTCAAATAAAAATATGTTTTAAGAATTAAATTTTGACAATTTTATCTTCCAACTCATCTTATAAGTGGCTTTTCATTTTTTTTTCTCATTTTTTTTTTATATTTTGAGATTACTTAGAAGATGTCACCTCGATTATAAGAGAAGATTATCGAAATTTAGTTGTCAATATATCATTGTTTATTTTTCAATTAATCTCTCATGATTAAATTGGATGTTGTTAAGTGACTTATATTATTATTTTTATTCTAATGAGTTGCTACCACGTGTTATTTTATAAAATATTAAATTATAAATTATAAATTATAAATTATAATTATAAAATTTTAAAATTTTAAATTTTAAAAATAACAAAATAACATGTGGTGATAACTGAAAAATATAAATTTGTTGACTATTTAATATATGAAAAAAATGTATTATAGCTTAATTGAAAGTTTCCAAAATTTAACAAGACCTTAAAACACAATTAAGTCATTAAATTTATAATTTAGACTTCAAACATAATTAAATCATTAAATTTATAATTTGTAACTCAGTTTCTAGTTTGTTTAATGTTATTCTATTTTTATTTTATGCATTTTAGTTTTATTTATTTATTATTACCCACTTATATATTTGGTCGCCGAAATATTAAGTAAAATTGACAATAATATCTAGTTGAAACTTGTATATCATTTGGTCCTTGAACTTTAAAAGTACTAATTTTGGTCATTACTTTTTAATAATGTAAAAGTTTATTCTAGCCAACAAACAGTGTTTGAAGTATTATTTACTTTATTTATAAAATAAAATACTTATGTCAGATTAACCCACAATTTGTATGATTAATTAGAAAAAGGATTTAAAAACTCAATATATGAAAGTGCAAATAGAGTATGTGAAAGTGTATGAATGACTCACCCAACCACAACCTTATTATTATTATTATTATTATTTTAATGATGATATTATTATATATTAATAATAAATTATTATTTATTTATAATAATATAATTATTTATTTATAATAATATAATTAATAATATATAATAATATTATAATTTTATAAATAATAATAATATTATTATTATTATAAATAATAATAATATTATTATTATTATAAAATTATATAATTAAAATAATAATAATAATAGAAAGTTGTGGTTGGGTGAACTTATTATTTTTCATACACTCCATATTATTATTAACACCTATGTATATTGAATTTTATTTAACTTTTAATTAATTGTAAAAAGCGTAAATTAAACTAATTCAAATGTTTTATTTTATAAAAAAAATTAAATAATACCTGACATGATAATTTTTGACATCGTTAATAATAAGTTGAATTGAGAAAAAGAAAATTATTTTTCTAAAAATTACAAAAAATATATATTTATTAGATTGTAAAATTATTTGTACTAAAAAAAAATATAAAATATTTTAAAAGTATAAATAGTTAGGTTAGTATAATAAGTATTAACCTGTTTCGCTTTTAGTACAATAAAAAAATTACAATTTTAGGACAAAAGTTTTAATTTTATTATTTTGTTTGAAATTAATTATGTGTTTTATTTTTAGTAATTGTCATATGCATTTATTAAAGAAATCATGTTAATAAGTAATTAACCTTCAAGGAACATCTGTATTTTGCTTTCTAAATTTCTCACGATTAATAAAAATCAAATATGTTAAATTGTCTTAACCATGGAGTTTAAATCAAATTAATAAAATTCAATTTTTTTATTATACTAAAAGTTAAATATGTCAATATCTTTGGTATAAAACCCACTATTTACTCTTTAAAAAAAATACAAATGTTATAAAATTAATAAGAATTTCATTATTTATAAAGTATGTAATAACATTTTGTTGACTAAACAAACACGATTTTTTCTTACATAATAAACCATATATAATTATGTCATTTTGTGTCTTTGACATGTATTTAGTAATTTATGAGTTAGTTATACCAAACACCTGGAGAGAAAAAAGGATTTAAACTTAACATCCAGTGTAATATGGTCTTATTTTAGTCAATGTGCATTCTTCAACAACTGATAATCCAATAAGTAGTTTATCAATTTCAAAGTTATAGATTAAAAGTTTTTTCAACTAATAACTAACTTATTAGAAATCTTAATTTCATTATTACAACATGAAGTTTCAATTTACTTTTTGTTGGTCTCATTATATTACATTTTAAGATGTCATATATATATATATATATATATATAAGGTCTTATTATACCCCAATTAATCATATATTATTTACACTTTAACCTAAGAATATAATGCAAAAGAAATTCTTTTAACTCAGGGTCTTAAGTTTATTGTCATGCACATTCGAATTGAGGAACTTATAAGATCATATTATCATCCATACAATATAAATGACCTCAATTATAAACTAGTTTATCATTTACTCTCATCCTTATAAACAAATTTTGTGAAACAAACTTAAAATACTATATCTATTATATAACTTTTTAAGGCACCTTCAATGGACTCTTGAATCCTTCATCTGGAGTGCACTCAATGGCAAACAGTTTGATATTTTGGTGTTAGCACCTACTTCCTTTGGAGTTCATCATTTCCTAAATTTCTTCTTTCCGCACTTTACGTTTATGTACATCTCTTTCCAATTGATTTTGAAACAGACTTGCAAGAGTAAAAAAAACTTGAACCACTTCATCTCACCAAAGAATATAAATACTCTTGTAGTTTGTCTTTAGTCAATCCACACAGAACAGTCACCTATAACAAATAAAAACGGCTAGGCAGAAAACATCATATATGTTTCTTGAAGAGTTGGTGTTTTACCTCGGTTTACGCAGAAAATACCTCTACGAGTCAGCTCATTTCACCCTAAAACAAAAGACAAGCCAAAATCTTTAACAACTCCATACTAAACACTCATTCAAGGAAGGTGAGAATAACAGCATATAGATAGAATTTGACCAATAGCAATTTATATACAGAAACAAACATTCGTTGAAGTTACTAAATCATCTTTCAAGTCAACCATTATTTGCCTCTATTTTTCCAATGTGAAATATTCACATGAAATCTGTTTACTGGTTTAAAGAAGCCGCATTGTTCATCTCAAAAAGATGGATACAGACAAGCCAACCAATTCCACCTCCGTTGAGGCTTAAATTGGCAGTCATGTCAATCCCCTTCAAACAAATGTTCTTGGTCCAACATTTTCTTTCATTTCTTTCCTTAGTCCACCACAATGTGCTAATGAGCATGGTAAATAATTTAACTAAACCACATGTCTATGCAATCAGAACATATCAAGAAAAAAGCCAGACTAAACATAATTCATACCCACAAATATGACAAATTCTCTCATTTCATCAAAAGGCTCGTTTTTTACTTAATTGCCAGTCAGATTCTCAGTAGATATGAGTGAGTGAATAGTAAGTCAATGCTACAAGCAAACATTCTTCTCCTCCTCACCAGGATTCCCTTCATTCAAACTTTTCTCATATATCTTCAACAACTGAGAAGAATGTTTCTCAAAACAATACACAAACTTCTTCAGAAACACATTCTCCGTCGTGAGTAGAGGCGTGCCATTGCTTGCACCCTTTTTCCTCAATCCTTCCTTGTCAAGAAACCTCAGAACCAAAGACCTGGGAACAATCCTCTTAGGGAGACTCATCTGAAAAATAACAGGATACTTGATAAGCTCCAAAGAGCTATACCCTAACACCTCAACCCAGAAGCTGAACATGGCATCAATCTTCTCACAGGAGGTCAACATGCAATAAGGTTGCTTCTTAAACGCCACAAGCACATGCTCCTCCGACCACCCCCACTTCTTAAAAACCTCAACCTTGTCGCCCCACTTGGCTTTATTCACAGTCTTTTTGGCCAACATGGCGACGGCGAAGGAGGTTTTGGAAGTATCAAACCCCATTTGTTTCAATTCAGAAATAGTGTGGGACAGGTTACAGGAGCAGAGGATAGAGGGCCACATGGAGAACATCATAGCGATGCTGGAGCGTTTGACGCCATTATCGAGGAGAAGTTGGACGTTGGAAGATACGCGATTGTCGGCAATGAAGGAGAGGTTTCGCCTGAGACAGGTGATGACTTGCTTGTCGGAGTCGACGAAACTTTTGATCAAGAGATAGGCGGGGACAATGTGGTTGTCGAGGCTGGATAAGAGGAATCGGGGTCCGGTGGTGATCATGTGGGTTATGTCGGCAGAGGAGGCGCCTTTGGAGCGGAGGAAGAGGAATTTGGGGAGGAGGACCTTGTCGGGGTCGCAGCGGAGGATGCGACATTCCCGTTTGACGATGGTGTGGATTTGAGAGACGGAGAAGCCATGCGTGGAGAGGAACGCTAGGACGGAGTCGGGCTTCTGAGAACTCTCGAAACGGAGGTAGCGGGAGGCGGAGAGGGCGGATTCCGGGGAGAAGCCGCAGGTGGAGACGAGGTAGGAGACAACGAAGGAGTGAGAGTGGGGAACGGTGGCGAAATTGAAATTGAAGCAGACGGAGAATGGTGGATTGAGATTGAGATTGAGATTGAGAAGAGAATGACGATGGTGAAGGATTCTTAGGGTTGAGAACTTCTTCATTTGGACAGAGAGAAGGGTTCTGTCTGAGTATGGAGGGTTTAGAAGTATACAATGGAAGTACAACAGGAGAAATTAACTACGGTAGAAGGAGAAGAGAAATACATGAAATAATATTTTCTATAAATTAAAAAATATAAATATAAATATATTATCTTAAAATCTTTTATAGATTGACGTATATCTAAATTTATATTATTATTTCATTTATGAAAATGCTAAATATGTAATTATAAAATAATTATTATATATCACTAATGCCTAGCTTATTTCTTTTATTGGAATACTTAAAATTCCAGCCGAACTCAATTATATTTAAAGGTATGATATTTGTATTTTGATTTTTATTCAATTAAGTTATAATATTTGTTAAATAAAAGTGATATTTCGTTAAATTGATATTAATATTGTTTAAAAAATAAAATAATATTTCGTTGAATTAATGTTAACTTATATGGATGGGTCAAAATATTCAACTCTGAATTGAAAAAATTACTTTAAGTTAAGACTTTAATTTTGATTCTCTGAGTTAAATTTGGCATTTTTGGTTATCATTGGGTAGTTAAAAAATAAGATTGAGATTTAAATGTCTCTCATCTTTTTCTTTATGCTTTGGTGAAAATTTTGTTTTTTAAATTACATCAATAGGTTTTTCTTTTATGCCGTGGTGTTTTATTCTTTGAAAATTATGCAAAATGAATAATTAGTGTGAGGGGGTGAAAGTGGATGTAGGTGAAGGTGACGATGAAAAGTGGAGGCAGGTGAAAGAGTATGTAAAAAAAAGAAGAGGTTTTCAAGATAAAAAAATACACAAATTTTGACATGACTTGCATATTTTTAATTATTAATTATAATACAATAATTTAAAATTTAAATATAATAATTATTTTAATTTATCCAATAAAAAATATTAATTAATTAATTAAAAATTTATAAAAATATTTATATGATTAAATATGTTTTATATATACAAACAAAATTATATAAAATTTTTTTTTAAAGTTAACAAATTATAAAATAAAAAAATGGCGAGTTGGTCTGTCAACTCTCCTATAACAAAATGAGTTGCAATTTTTTTTACTTATTTTACAATGACGGATCAGTCTTATTCGACTCATTTTGACTGTCCAAAAGACTTTGCTACAATGGGTTAGACTCACTTATTTTCTCATTCTTAACTCAATATAAGAAATAAAAATTTTAATATAATTTACTATATGTTAACAAAGCCGAAAAGTTTGGTTCACGCTTTTTTTTAAATATTCTTTTAATTAAAATTAATAAATATTAACCTATTAATATAAAAATAAAATATATTTTATTTTTTAAAATCTGATCTAATAAATTATTTTTGTTTAAATAAATTCTAATTCAAAGATGATTATGTTTATTTAAATGTTAATTTAATAAAAGTTGGACGTGGACATTGACAAATAAAAAATATATTATATTGGATGTCGACTTTTATAATGAAAAAAAAATTAAAAAAGTAATAAAATATCAGATTTTGATAACTGTAAAATAAAATAAAATATTGAATATCGTCATTCATAATAAAAAAATATTAAAAAAAGGTAAAGTATTGAATGTTTACATCTGTTAAAATATTAAATGTCGGATATTAGTAGAAAGAAAGGTTTTGAGGAAGGGTTAGTTAATATATATATATA
>Ga0214543_1005415_pt1 | contig 23499 bp, 8 predicted proteins | sample CNSS2metaG_FD_160094 | JGI IMG/M metagenome (GOLD analysis project Ga0214543, IMG submission 160094) | Root nodule microbial communities from cowpea collected in UCLA plant growth center, Los Angeles, California, USA - CNSS2 | ecosystem: Host-associated > Plants > Roots > Nodule | place: USA... | reverse complement strand
TATATATATATATATATATATATATATATATATATATATATATTTCAGGTTTAAATATTTATTAGATCCTAATTTTCGTTCAATTTTTTTAATTTAGTTCTAATATTTGTAAATTTTATTCAATTTGGTTATTTTTTTAACGTCGCTTAAATAATTAAGAGACGATTAATCGTGACAGTTGTGTGTCATTTTGTGATTTTTTTTGTATTTTTTTAAAAAATTTAATTTTTTTTTTATTTTAAAACAAATTTTCACGTGTAAGCCAATATCATGTTATGTGTCAAGATCAATGTCACATGTCAGGTTTTGTTTTATATTTGATTCTGATATTCGTTATTTTTGTTTAACTCAATCATTTTTTTAATTGAGCAAATCTATCACACTCCAAATTAAGATTAAATTTAATTTTTATATAAATGTTATATTGATATTTTTATTAAAATTCACACTTTTATTAAATATTTTTAATTTAGAGTTAGAGTTAGTTTAAAATTAAAATGAAAATTTTAAAAGTGAGAATTAACAATCGTAGTTTAAAATTTTAAGAGGTTAAAAATAAAATAAAATAATATAATCGATTAATATAATTTTTTATAACATTTTTAAAAGAGGAGTAAGTTCACTCAATGACATATTTGATGGTGAGTTCGGGATGACCATTGTCAATTGTGGTGAGTTCGTGTCTAGGGGTGTTGGATATGATGAAGGCTGGGTTTATGGATTTGGATTTGGATAACGATTATGATGTGACCCCAACAAGTCCAACATCAAGACAAGGTACACCTTCAAGAGGCCCAATAACAAGGGGCATGCTCAAAAAGATCTAATTGGGCTTCATCCAAGATGGCCCAAATCCACATGGGCTTCTCACACTTTTCACATGGACCAAAGAAGATGTGAAGATTTGAAGAGGTGTATCAAAGAGCAGTAGAATAACAATAAGATTGGCCCATTGTTTATATCTTGCTTTCTAGAATAATAAATCAAACAATGTGTAGTTGAATTGCTAAAATTGGGCTTGACTAAGCCCAATAGGAGATTTGGTCATAAGCTACCACTAGATTGTTTGACACTGGTTTCTCTTACTCACTTTTAACACTGTCTACGTGTCACCAATAATAAGTAATTTTCATTTTTTTTCCTCATTCACACACATGTGGCAGTTTTGGGTGGGGAATTTGGGAATTAAGTGAGCAACAATTCATTTTCACAAAAGAAACCACCAAAAGATCAAACTTTCTAAGTAGTTTTGCTTCCAACACCAAAGTGCTTAATCTTGTTGTTTCGTGGGGGGTTTTCTTGGGAAAGCCTTCATCTTCATTGCACAAAAACCCATTTCGAGTTTCCTTCGAAGGTTCGTGAAAAAAAAAGGCATTTTGTCAGTGTTGTTTTGCATTTTATTGGATTGATTGGGTTGTGTTCGACTAAAGTGATTCATTTGTGTATTACGGTGTTAGTGGCATTGAAGGTATGACATTTTGGTTTCCATTACTCTGACATTGAAGGTACGACTGTTTTAGTGTGTTGATTATGGGTGTATTTGTGGTGGGACTGAATGTAGTGTATGGTTGTGTTAGTGTTTGGGGGTTTTGGTAGTGTTTGGGGGTTTTGGTAGTGTTTGGGTATACGTTGAAGGTAGGGTTTTTTTTATGTGAAAAATTTGTTTTTTTTTGGGAAAGTTTATGAAATGTGGTGCTCGTGTCTTATGAGATGCTATAATAATTGAAATTTTTGCCTTAAGGGGTACATATTTATTGTAAGGGTAAATGGTTTTCTTATGAGTTGGTTACAGTATGACAAAATCATTTTGATGTATGAAGAATGAGATTTGGTTTTTTAGCATTGTAAATGTAGAACATGTACTATTTGATGTTGACAACGTGCCATAGGTAAGTAAAACTCGTTTGGTGATGCAAAAAGCAATGTAAATGGATTGAAAAAATAGTATTCATAACAAATTTGATTCAAATATGTTTATCGCTTTAATTGGATGCAATGTGGTTTGCTAAAGTTGGAGAAGTGTTTATTTGTATGATTTGTTGTAAATTTTGTTGTAAAAGAGTCACTGCATTCCCCAATTGTTTTGGCATGACTTCCCATATGTTTGACAGAGTTCTAGTTTAGTTAAGGTACATTGAAAGAAATTGATATGCCTTGTTCAAAAAATATGGATGTAGTACCCAATTATTTGCATAGGTGTGATCACATAGGTTTGTTACATTTAGTACCTGTTCAGTTGTGCTTAAAGTAAAATCTAACTCACCACGTTTTTGGTCATGGATCTCTAGTGAAGTATTGTAGGTGTATCTTCATTATTTTGTGGGTGTGTTTTAGGGCCATAATCGTTCAATGTTTGAAGTCCACAAATGAGTTTTTCATGCATGTGTAATGTTTTTATTGGTATTCATGGTGTATACTTCTAAGTACTGTATGCATTGTTCACAAAATATGAAAATACTCCCCAGTAATTTTAACAGGAGTCACCACATACCACTGTTACATTTAGTATTGGGTCATTTGTGCTTATAATTGCTCCCAAGTCACCACTTCTTTTTATCATGGATCCCCAGATAAGTAAGGGATATTTATATGAATGTTTAATGATTAAGGTTTGTTCATTGGTTTATTGGCAATAAATATGATATACACAAGTCATGGTTGGTTGTAGCACATTTAATGAAAAGATAAATTATGTGTTTGTTCATTTATTATGTGTTTATCTTTTCACAAATAATGTTATATTATTATTTCATAATTTGCTTAATTGTTGTCTATGGTAGGCTCGTCTTTGTACCTTTTGTCACACCAAGCACATAGTTGAAATGAATGAGTTCATCCTTGACAGCCATTGTGGAAGGATTGGACAAACACCATTCAAATGGTGTCTTGACATGGAAAAACCATTGTAGATAAACCCTCTTTTGTTAGAGCTGTTGAAGCACTGATTTTCTATAAATCATTTTTTTATGCAACGATTGGTTCCTTTAACCATTGTTGACATTTTTATGTGTTTAGGATTGGGTGTTGGTGGAGATAATGTTGAATTTTGTAGAAATATGTGTGGAGTGGTGGGTTCAGTTTTGAGCAACGAAGTAATAACTGTTGAATATGTAATTCAAATAATGAAATCCATGGTAGACAATGAAATGGATGATGTTGAAAATGATTGTCGGTTGTATATATTTGTTTATTTTGTCGTATTATATTTTCCTAGGAAATCAAAAAGTATTTCTAATAGTCCTGGTAGTGTTATAGACAACTTAGACAGGTTGTCAAAATACGATTGGGCGAAATCTGTTCATAGTTATTTGGCTAAGAGCTTTAGTCATGCTTTCTTGGCATTAGGCTAGGGGGAAATCTGTCCAAGAATATTGAATTAGATTAATCTCAACTTAAGGTCTATAAGTATTTAACAATTGTTCACAAACAACCAAGTAATGAACTTTACTCTCCTGTATATATGTTTTTTTGAATATGGTTTGAATGTCGTAACCCAATGTGATGTAGGCGACAAACACAATGGTGAAGATAATGATGTTAATGCTTTTGCAAGTGGTTCTGAAATAGGTAAATATGATAATGTTGGCAATGATTCTGAAGGTGCTACTGAAGATGTTATTCGTGATGATTTTGGTAAATCTCCTGACTTGAATGGTGATGATGATGTTAGTTGTTGTGAGGACATATCAACTCTTCAAGCAATGAATTCATTTGTTTCGGACCAGCCACATAGTACTGCATTTAGTGTAGACTTGATGAAGTTGTACAACACTTTGACTTACTTCGGTGTTCCTCATAGGTGAAAAAATTAATTTTTTTGTTTTGATGTTATGAAATTATGAAACCAATAACTGCTATTCTAACCAAATTGTTTAATTTTTAGGGTGGTAGCCAAAATAAATGGGCAAATTTTGGGGATGATTGAGTGTTGGGGTTTTGGTCCAGGGAATAAAGTGGACAACCTGATATGAAGTTATTTTAAAATTCATAATTTATGTTATTTTTGTCGAACTACATTATTGGGCTAACTGTGTTACTTGTGTATAGGCAATGTTTTTCGCTACAAGTACAATGATGTATTTTGACGATTGTTGTCTGGGCATATAAAGAGGATTGCTTTCAATCCATTATATATGGTATAGTTAATGTACATAGATTAATTAATGAAGGTATGAAAACAGAACTAAATATTTTTTATATTGTTATCGTATACCCATGTACTTCATGAAAGATGAAGATTAATAGAGGTCACTGGACATTGAATGACTATAAGACCTACTTTCGACCAGGACTATTTAACTTACACAATATATTGACTGCAGATTTTGTGAGAATAAATATATGTTTGCTATGTAATTTGTCTGAAAATTTATGTGTTTATAATGAATTTGATTTGTAGTTGTTCGCGCCAATTGTGCATGAAAATTATTGGTGGTTATATGCCGTCAATTGTCAAACAAAGCAGTTGTTCGTCTTGGACCGCAAGAGAATCAATAATGTTGTTGTAAGGAAGAGTTTCACAATATTAATTTTTTTTTTGAAATGTTTGTCTACTATTGTATTTAAGCTTGTGTTGAACCTTGCATGCTCATAATTTGGAATTATTATTTGGAATGTTGTTGAATTGCAATAATGATTTGAAGCCAAAGTTCGAAGTCCAATATGAAGTCACGTTTGTTAAGCCAAACTTGTTAGTTCTCAATGTTATATCTTTAAAATAAAGTTATGTGTATGGTGGACAAAATTATCATAAGTTTTAAAATGATGGAATTGTGGGATGGTGCCAAGAAATATGATGACAACAACATGCCTAATTTCACAAATGTTAGAACAACAATCTTCCATGTCTTTATATATTACAAGTTTTTTTTGCCTTACTGTGTTTTGAATATGACAAAGAATATATAAGTCACGATTACATCTTCCTACAGGAACAACTTCAGCAGATTCAGCACCAATACATAGGTCAATGGTTATTAGATGAAGACAACAGCCAAAGGCAAAAAGTACTTGAAGATTTTGACTTAATAATTAGCAGTTAGAAGGTTTACTAGAAAAGTTTATTTAGGGAAGTCATTTTATATTCCACATGTATAGTTTCATCAAATGTTTATTTTAAACAACACATATGTGTTATGTACTGCATAAGTATGTAAGAAAATAGAACGCTCATATTTGACCAATACTGCATGGCATGTGCTTTAAGTATAAGGTAGGTACCCATTTTTTTGTACATAGATCCCCACATAAGTTTGGAACATATATGTTGTGAATATGTTCAACAATTAATGTACGTATTGAGTTACTATGTTATACCACTAGTGCAGAAAACACATTTTATAACATGTAAAAAGAACTTAATATGATAGGTATTATGACGTCATAATTGTAAGAGTAATAGAAAGTGTGTAACGTCTCTACTGGAAATTACTTAATTAATTTAAATAAATAACCAATTTATTTAATAATCTCATATTTTCATTATTCCTAAACGCGGAAAAATTCAAAACCAATTACCGAGGTGACATAATTCAAACCAATATTAGTGTAATAACTTATTACAAATTCCAAAACTGTTCTGAGAAGGTAAAAGAAAAGACATAATAGATTTCCTATCTCCAACCCAAGCTATCCCGTCTCTCCATCTCATGTATTAGCAACATCACCTGTATCATCAATTGCTCTTGTGTAAAGAATTACACGATCATCGCCAAGCACAAACAGAAAGGGTGAGCTCAGTAATATAAGAAATCACATAAATTAAATAATATATAAACACCCAGTTATATTATCATAGTTAGACCTTGACCAAGACTTTTAACCCCAAGGCCTTTCAACCTTCACAACACACAACATAATTAGTCATGGACTCAGGATTCATGATGCTCACACGAACATGCCCGCTCATGGTCCTGCCTCTATGAACCTCCCCGTTCGTAGCCTTACTCTACGGACCTGCCCGCTCGTAGTCCAACACATGTGATCCACCAGTCACGTACCTCCCTGCACGCAGCATCTCTCAAATGTGAGCACAAAACATACGAACCTACCTCGCTCGTATCCTCACATGAGAGTAACTGGGTATGATCCTCCTCGCTCATACCATCACATGTCAACCACCATCCATGAACCTACCCGCTCATGGCACAACATCTCCTGATCCACGTTCGCATCAATGCGTACCACACATACAAACTGCACTAAACTCGCTTGGGCTAGAAGACTTAGCTTGAGCGACCAGGCCTGTCTCGCTTAAGCTAACCTTCCCACCTGAGCGAGTGTGCTTCAAAGGCTTAACGCGAGGTCTCGCTTGGGCGAGCCCTACTCGCTTGGGCGAGATCATCCCTCGCTCAACAACAATTTCCCCTCGCCTAGGTGGTGAGTCGAACAACAGTAGACATCCTTCCATTCACGATTTCTCGCTTAGGCGAGAACCACCCGCCTTAGTGAGATGTTCATTCACCCAAAACATGGGCTCCTCGCCTAAGCGAGATGCTTGAGCACAACCTCACAACTACGCGACTCCTCGCTTAGGCGAGCTGCTCTCTCCTAAGCGAGATGCTCGAACACAAACCAAATTTTTCGTTTCTGTTATTCTCACCTAAGCGAGCCTAGTTAGCTTGAGTGAGAATGGTAGACCTTCTCCCTATCATGCACGTAGAAACCAAACCAATTGCCCCAAACCACATTCCACTATGCTAAGCAATTCATCATAGAATACAAACAAGTATGATTTGAACACCAAATTGACCATCAAAATGCAAAATTGAACCATAAACCATAACAGTACAGTAAAACCCCATAATTTTCATATAATCTCATAAGGGTTTAATCATATTACATCAAAACAATCAAACCCCCAATTCACACCACAATGAGCACGAAATTTCATGGCAATGATACATTTATTCATTGTATAATTTAGAATAGGCGAAATTATTAACAACCAGAATATTCAGATCAAAGAGCTCCCCTAACCTGGTTCATCTCAGCTTAAGGTAAAGATGGTGGATGGTTCTTCTGGCCCCAAATTGGCTTTCCTTAGTGGTCTCCCAACTCAACTCTCTCTTGATTTCCTCTAACCCTCTTTTCACTCAATTTTCGTGCTCCTTCCACTCTCTAGGTTTTCAGACTTCCAAAACCCTCCTAATTACTCTATTTTCCCTTTTTATATGGTCCTAATTATGGTTAATGGCAAAAAAAAAAACGAAAAGGCTTTTTAATTGTCTATAATTGCCTCTCACTTCCTTTAGCCAATTGTTTCCTGCAATCCATCAATTTCTATGTGCAACCGTTATTTTATATGAAAGTTGTCTCCTTGAACAATGGTGATTGGTTCACTGAGTTTGTGTGGATTCTTTGAAATCTTTGTTGAAAGTGTTAGTGAGGTGTTGTCTATTATTCCGGAAAAATCAATTCAGAAATTGATTTTGAATAAAAGACCCATGAGGTTGATTTTGACATTTTACATTTTTGATGGGTGCAGGTTGAAATTTGAGTGAGTCTAGGAAGAAATTTCCCTTTCTTCATCGCGCTGACTACGACTTCCGTGATGCATTCTGCTTCATCTGTATTACGCCATCTACAAGTTAATAAAATTTATCAATTTGTTAAGTAAATTTTTAAGCCGAGAATAATTTTAGTCCCACATGAACGAGTCTTCTCACCTTAGTATTAACCAAGACATATATTTAGTAAAATGTAAAAAAGTTAATCTAAAAACCATGACCAGTCATGATATTTTTAATTAATTTTAATTTCATCACATATTTAATTTCTAAAGGGAACATTATTTCTCCAAAATTGACTTGTTTATTATAAAAGAGTTTTTCTTATTTTGTTAACCAAATTTATTTTTCTAAACTAGAAATGAAAAATTAAAAAATTAAAAATCGAAATTATACAAAAATAATTTAAAATAAATAATTAAAATTATTTGGTTTAAATTTTAAATACTGTAGGAATAACAAAAAATTTATAATTTTATGTAATATAATTCAAAAGTATAGTTTTTATTATTGATTTTTTGAAAAATAAAAAATATATAATAAACATATTTATGATATATAATACTAATATTGTAAAATTTTATTTCAAAGTATATTATAAAATTACAGAAAAAAAAACATGTTGGGTGTGGTGATAGTAACAAATGAAAGGAGAGATGAGGAAAAATAGATGAATCAAAAATGTATTACTGTTTAAATTGACTATGAAGAGAATCATACATATGTATATATATATATATATATATATATATATATATATATATATATATATATATATATATATATATATATATATTAAAAGGAATTTGTTTTATCGAAAACAATATTTTTACATTTTTTTTGACACAATTTTGACACCATTCACATGTGATATTTTTTAAAATTATTTTTGGATTTTCTTTTTCTAGTAGTGACAAAGTCTTGTTTTGTCTATGTTGGTTACAAGAGTTCATTTTCAATTTAATGAAGCAGAGCGAAAAACCTAGGTCTGTTCTCTTGAAGCAGACCTCCATTCTCTCTAAACTGAAACATCTTTTGTTTAGCGTCATTCTTATTCCTTCAATCGACATTCTCTTTTGTCATTGGCGGACATTTTGTACGTTGTGGTGATGGTAGACGTTGTGAACCAATGTGTTGGTTGACGTTTGAGTATAAGAATGATGCGTAAAGGTGTGAAGTTGGTGAATGAAGTCATGACACGAAGGTATGCGCGTTTATAAGATTGTGAAGATTTTTGTTGATTTCTTATGACCTAAGTTTATTTTATTTTATTTTGCAAATTTCTTTCCGCCGTTATTATAGATGAAGTATGTTGGTGCTCTAAATGAAAGGTTAAGTGTGGAATAAAAAGCATTTATTGAAAGGACAATGTTTGGGTGGTTCACCGTCTTGAACGACACTGTGAAGATAAATAGAAATCTTTTATCTGATTGATGAAGTAGGTGGATTGAAAGGAGAGGTGATTTTTTCCTTTTGTTTATTTTTTGTTAGGCATGTATGAGTTTTTTTGTTGCCAAATCGAAATGGATCAGTTTTTTCCTTACTTTTAATGATTGTGATGACTTACAAAGTCTAGATAAATATAATTAGGGTAGTTTAGTGCATGAATATTTGGTTAGGAGTTTGTACAGTGCTTCATTAACATTGAAGAATAAAAGAAATACAACTAAATTCCATGTTGTTGGATATGTGTGCATGTAGCAGGTAAAACATCCTTATTTACTTTTGATTTTAACTTATTTAGTTTATATTATATGGTGATCTATGACTAGTTGTATGGTTCTTAATGTTTCAATTATGATTGTATGATCATTTGCTTATTTGCAACGCAAAGTTCAATTGTTGGATAACAAAATTTCTGGGATTGTTGCATTGGATGAATGCCAAAGTAGGTAGCAGTATTATTAGAAGTGCTTTGGATAAGGTTGTGGTTAGTATTTTTATTTTTTTATTTGATGTATTTTGTTTGTTTTTAGATTCCATGAATGAATTATGTTCTTATTTTACAAGTTGTTAGTGATGTTACTATGTCAAAATAAGAGCTTTGTCATCTTGTTGTGAAAGAAGCATTTGAAGAATTTGGTTATAGAGTTAAAATTGAAAATAGTAAAACTGAAAGTGCAACTGGTTTTAAAGACAAGGAACACCTTCTACATGTTGTAGAAGAACAAGAACAAGTCATACATGAACTTGAAGGTTTTATTTTTCGATTAGAAGAATTGACCGAAGAAAGGAGGAAACATCAAGCTAAGGATGATGATTATGAAGATCTTGGTGCAATAATGAATGATCCTCATTAGAACCTATGCAACGAGGGTTAGATCATTATTTGAATTTATTTATTATTAATTTTATGATGTGAGCTTAATTATATTTCTGTTGTTTTAGATACAACCACAATTGCTTCAATATCTTCTAATCTTAATTTGGTTCTGGTCCTCATTGGAACAAATATTAAAGACTCTAAAGAGAACATGGAGATAGTTCTTGGCAGCATGGATCTCGACCTTGCATTAAGGATTGAGAAACATCATTCTCTTACGAAATCTAGTACCTTCAAAGAGAGGAAATACTATGCGAAGTGGGACCACTCAAATTGCACGAGTTTGATGATAATTAACGCAACATTCCAGAGGTCTTTAGGGGTGCTATATCTGGAGAAATTACAAGTGCTAAAGATTTCATTATTGAGATTGAAAAGTGTTTTGTGAAAAGCGATAAGGCAAAAACAAGTGTTTTTCATCAGAGCTTGATTTCCATAAAGTATTAAGAGAAAGGAAATGTGAGATAATACATCATGGGAATGTTAAACATTGCTTAAAAACTTAAGGCGCTGAAACTTGAGATGTCAGAAGACTTACTCACATTTAGTTTTGATTTTTCCCTTCACAGTTTGGACAATTTAAAGTATCTTATAACGGTTAGAAGTAGAAATGGTCTCTTAATGAGCTCATTTCATATTGTGTACAAGAAAAGGAGAGACTAAAACAAGAAAATACTGAAGTTCTCACTTAGCAAGTACCTCCAAAGATAAGGACAAAACGAAGAAAACTAAGAATCTAAAATATGAAGTTGTTAAGGTTCCACTACAAAAGAAAAAAAAAATGAACGTTTCTTTTGTAATAAGGTTGGACATTTAAAGAAGAATTGTACAAACTATCATGCTTGGCTTGCAAAGAAAGGTACAATTATTACTTTGGTCTGATCTGAGGTCAATTTAGTTTTAGCACCAAGAAACACTTGGTGGTTAGATTCAGGTGCCAATACTAACATCAATCTTTCGAGAGTTTCCTAAGCTAAAGGAAGCCATTTGATTATGAAAGATTGATATATGTTGGAGATGGCAAATCGATGTAGGTGGAAGCTATAGGGCATTCTAGATTATTATTGTGTACTGATTTTTATTTGGATTTGAAAGACACTTCATTGTATTGTCATTTAGCCGGAATTTGGTTTCAGTTTCTTATTTGGACAAATTAGGATATTTGTGTTCATTTAGAAACAATAAATTTAGATAGTGTTTAAATTCAAATACTATTGAAACTAGTTCACTTTTGGCCCATGACAATCTATATATGCTTGATATGGTGGCTTCCTATAGTGAATCCTTAACTACAACATTGCATGGTACAAAGCATAAAATTGACGATGCTAATTTAGGAGCATTGTGGCACAGGCGTCTAAGTCACATCTCTAAGAATAAAGTTGAATGACTTGTGTCAAATGGGATCTTGGATTCTATTGACTTCGCAAACTTTGATGTTTATGTTGAATACATTAAAGGTAAACAAACCAAAATAATGAGATTAGGTGCATATAGAGCTACATATGTCTTAGAATTGATACATACGAACATTTGTGGGTCATTCCTAACACCTTCATGGAATGGTCAACAATATTTTATATGATTCATAGTTGATTACTATAGATATGCATACATATATCTTATACATGAAAAATCTCAATCTTTGGACGTATTAAAATGATTTAAGGCTAAAGTTGATAATTAACTCAACAAAAGGATTAAGAATGTCAGGTTTGATCATTGTGGTGAATACTATGGCAAATATGACACATCAGGTGAACCGTTCAGGGCCATTTTCCAAGTATCTAGAGGAATGTAGAATCATCCCATAGTACACCATGTCTGGTTCATCTAGCTTGAATGGTATGACTGAAAGATGAAATCATACTCTTCAGGATATGGTAATGAGCATGATTTGTCATTCCAGACCAATATCTAGGCCTTTTTAGTTTTTATGCATTTAAATACTTGGATAAATGTATAGGTATAATAATGATCTAAGTGGTATAATTAGCATTATCCAATAGCTTATATTTTAGCCAAGTTTTAATTGTTGTTTTCTCCTTGTAATCTTGTTAGGCTAAGAACCTTTCTACAAGCCCAACATTGAGATGCGCCTGCAGCCCAACACCCTAAGAAAGACAAACCAATGGAAGCTCAAACCAATGCCTCCTTTAGCACCAACCAGTTTTATGATTGGGCTTGAATTGTGCAGCCCAATCTACATCGAGCATACTGCAGTGTTTAAAATCCATTTTTTGATCCAGGGTCATATTGACTTGTGTAGAGGCAATGTGATCCAACTTCAAGGGTTCTCTTTTACTCTCACGCATTCCCTCCCCTAGGGTTCGTGTTTCACATTTCTCCTTCATGCGTTCCATCCTTGGCAGCTAGGGTTTAACTTTATGTCTCCTTGTCGTTAAGATCCTTGATATCTTCCCTTTCTTCCCCTTGTTCTTTGTTAGGGTTAATTTCACCATTAGAGCTTAGTCTCCTTTTACATGGCTACCTTTTTGTCTATAAAAGGCAGGCCAACGTTTACAATGGATAGCTTTGATGAATATTGAGTGTGATTTTCACCTTTCTCAAAGCTCACCTCTAACCTTATATATAAGACCCGTGAAAATTAGTTAATTAAATAAATAATTAATTAATAAATACGGGTAGTGGGTGTCTTTATGACATTAAATATTGAATGATATGATGTGGAAAAGTATTAGCTCAAGTGATTGAGAGTACTTGATTATGTGAGAGGATTTGGGTTCAAGTTCTATATGCCATTTATATGCTATTTAATTTATTATTATTTTAATAAGATGTTGGAGCATGGTGAGTGATAATATAATCCTAGAATTATAGGAATTATCATGAAACATGAATTGGTTGTACATTGACTTGACATTGGCATGATTATGGGTACAAACCTTGGAGATCCAAATTAAACTTTCTTTTTGCCAAAATTTCTCTTGGCATGAATTTGAAAGGACACTGAAACCCTAGCTGAAAAGAGGCAGCCAAGAAGGGCTGGAAAAACAACTCCTAATGAGCCTTGAATGACAATTAAGTCCAGTTTAAGGCACATTTTCATTTTTCATTCCATCATTGCTAATTAAGGCCAAATTTAGTGAGAATAAAGGGTGAGAGAGTGGGTTTTTGCTAAGGCTGCCATTGGTGCATATTGAGAGAGTAAATTATACTGCAAAGATAGAGAAATGGGAGTGAGAAGGAGTCTTGAAGGAGGAATAAAAAATCTAGGGTTAATTAGGATCAATGACTCAAAGATTTGCACACTTTTGGAGCAAGGAATCCATGTTAGGGGAGCAGGAATCGTACCTTTATTTCGTGTTGTTAATTGCCTGAAATGTATGATTAATTGGATGCATATACTCTGCCTTTGTATATTTTTCGTGTTTTCTGGAATTTTCCAAAAACCACCTAACAAGTGATGAACTACCGCCAGGCGACTCATCCTTTTCTGGGTAGTTTTGGGTTCCAGAGATGGAAGCGCCTAGCGGCACGAGCTTATCCGCTAGGCGACGCATGGTTGTGTACCCAGTTTTTTGGGTTTTCTATGAAGGGCCTGGCAGTGATGAACACCCACTAGCCGACGCAAGCCAATTTTGGCTCGATTTTTTATGTTTTCTGAGTTTTGGGCAAAGTTTAATCGGTGAAAAGGGTGTTTAATCATAGATTGATAGAAATGAGAGGATTAATTGTGAAATTACAGCGTGGTGTAGGGGAATCAAGCAATATTGGTTATGCATGAATATTAGGGTTGACAGATTTGGGAGCTTTGATGAATTGAGTATAATTATGGTAGAATTGTACTGGAATTGTTGTTGGATATAGTTAAATTTGAACATTTGTACCACTGTTACCATGTTCACGTGTGAACTGCGAAGATAGGCAGAAAATTATGTTGGGGAACTGTGGGAAGGGGCTTACAGGTGCTCAAAATTCTGGAATTTTTCCAGAATGACATGCACCGCCTGATGACACGGGGCCTGTCACCAGGCACCGGCACAAAGATATTAACTTTGCATGCCTGTGAGGATTACTGATGGTTTTGGGATTCTGGTGAATCAGGTTCTTGCTACCTGTGTAGTTGGAAGGAGTAGTTGGATAAAAGCCTTTGGTGATGATATGTGCAAATTAGAAGTAGGGATTCTGTGATTATTAAGGGGAAAAGAAGGTCATGATAATGCAGTAGGAGTTACCGTTTAAATGGGAAATAAATTTTATATAACCTAATATGGTATTAGTCATGCTGAGATGTTGATTAAGTAAAGTGGGATTAAAGGATATGGGGCAAAGATCATATTACATGAGATGATACCAATACTTGACAAATTGATGCTTAGTAGGTCTGATTTAATGATTAGAAGCAGTTTGAATTGTATCTAACCAAACCAGTGTTATTATGGGTTAATGTGGGATTCATAGTTAGGCAAAGGTGGTGAAGGGAATTATGAGTAATCGTGCATTAGTGGATTATTACACTTAGAGAGCTAAGTTGAGAAGGAAAGGGTTAGAAAGTGGGAAAAATGTTGCAGGAATTAAACCAGTAATCTTGCTATACTGGTGTAGTGCCTGTTGGTGAGTATAAACTGCCAGGCAATAGCTACGAAATCAGAGGAGAATTAGAACACGTGGCAATTCTTGAGTTATGGCTCAAAATGGCATATCTTGAGTTGTGGCTTAGGATGGCGGATGAACACGAGGAACTCTTAAGTTGTGGCTCGGGTTAGCGAGTGTTGCCAGTGTGAGTGTGCGAGTTGTGGCTCGTACGGTAGGTCCAGATAGATTGCCCTCCTTGGTATGAGACCAAGGAGTTTGGTAATCTTTGGACATTATGAATGTTATTCATATTGGAAACTCCACCTGGCATTACGGAGTGTGGTCCGTAGCATGGTTTCCCGCACATGCCCTACCAGTTGTGGCTGATAGGTGTGGTAGCAAGACATCTCGAGGTACTGATCAGAGGACGTAGAACACGGGTAATGTGGTGGTGACCTGTGGCGTGAAATCAAAGGATAAAAATTCCTTTGATGTAATTGGATGGTTTATTTGATGTGTGTGTGTGTGTATATATATATATATATATATATATATATAAATATATATATATATATATATATATATATATACATACATATGTATGTATATACATATATATGTATGTATATATACATACATATGTATGTATATACATATATATGTATATATATATATATATATATATATATATATATATATATATATATATATATATATATATATATATATATATATATATATATATATATATATATGTATATATACATATATATGTATATACATACATATGTATATATATACATATATATATATATATATATGTGTGTGTGTGTGTGTGTATGTATGTGTGTTTATGTAATTGTAAGCTCATCCTATCCGCTTATGTTTGGCGATTATCGTGTACGCGGTACACTGAAGCAGATGATGTTGCAGGTGGATCTGGTGAGGCATAGAGCCGGAGCGAGGCTAGTCTGGAAGAAAAGTTTTATCAGAGTTTTTAAGTTTTATGTTTTAAATGAATTGTAATCTCTTATATTATCAAACTTTGATATTGTATTGAGTTTTACGATTATGGATTTTGAAAATAAATTATGAGTAAATAAATGTTTAACTTTTCCGCGTTTTGGGAAAAGTCATTATAATAAATGATGCGAAATGATTAATTCTATTTTATTTTATTCAAATTTGTAATATCCGGTCAGGATGTTACATTATATAAGGTACTCACCTTGTCGGGTTACCCTAAACAGTGAGAGTCAAAGAGGCTCCCTTGGTGGAATGAAAGAGAGTTCCACCAAACATTTTCATCTTCAACTGTGAGTTCGTCATTTTCCACTGAAGGATCGATGATTGGAGACTTCACAAAGGATTTTCGCCATTCAAATCACGATTTGAACGATTCTCCATGAAGCGTTGCTCATTAGCTAGCCATGTAACACATGACATAACAACATATATATCAACAACAACTCACCCAACATTATCACAATGTATGCATAACCTCAACCAAGATAAGAACTACCACATGTTCCCTAATCATAACATATAATCATCAACATATTACCACAGGTAATATCAAACGGTATGACATTCTATCATAACCCATCGCTCTACCTTTCATGCGCAACATCGTCTTTCAGAAAAAGGCTTTTCCCCTACTTTCTATAGACTTACAAGTAACAACTCTACCCGCTCGACAAAGCCTTGAGTAAGAGCATTATTTTTAAGCTTATGCCAAAGCCTCATGGCTGAAAGAAACAATTTTACCCTAACTTGACAAAGCCTTGCAAGTAAAAGAACAATCTTAACTTTACAGTTATCAGAGAATTCATATTGTTCCATCACATATGTATACATATACATACAACATCTTATCACAAGATCAAACATACCTCAACTCATCATGCAATTGCATCATATCAAGTTACTCATATGCATATAATCACCTCACCAGTGAGTAACCACACATCATCATCATATCATGTCATACATTCATCACAGTAATATTACACCATCCATAATAAACATGTAATATCAACTTAGCACCTACAATATCATTCAAACCAAACAAAATAGTAAGAAAAAAACAACTTAACACTCAACGCCATTTGCCTCGTAAAACCACCGCCCAACACCAAAAAACCAACGCTCAGTGCCCAACGCCTCATAAATATGGAACGCTCATCACCTAAAACTGGGGCTAAACGCCCTACACCTCGTAAATAGAACGTTCAAAGTTGCACAAAAATACAAAAAACAAGAATTTGATGCACAAGGTACTTGTTTCATACATTCCAACAATAAAAAAAGATGCACAAAAATATTATAAACTTTCCATTACCATATACTTATCTCTCAGAACAAAAAATACACGCATCAAAAGGCTTCTTATACGGATATCCTCATTCACAACTATACCCATCACGCACCGATTCTTAACAAAACACAGGTACAATATGTATACCGACTTACTTCACCTATGAATAATCTTACCAAAAACCTTAACAACCTAAACCAAATTGCACCATAATAATTTGCACATACCAATCAGGCACATAAATTCACAACATTCAACTCTAATATCATGTTCACAACATCAAAACATCAAGCTTAAAACACCTAACAACTACAAGCCACATTCCTAGAATCAAGACCACAAATTTATTTACATATGAACAAGGACTATAATTAAATAACATACCTCTTTACAAGCAACAAAAATAAATTCATCCATCCAAATTTTTGTACACAACCTGAGCTATACAAAAATAAAATATTCTCCAACACCACAAATAATCACTACAACAAAAAGGACTTTAGACCACACTAAACAAGACCACGACTATAAAAATGTGGTTTAACTATAGTAAAGGTACCATTTTTTTAGACGTGACTTAAAAACTATGTTAAGCAACATTTATATAAAGGTTGCTTGTAAAAAGTGTGGACTAATCCATAAAAATGTGATCTAAAATACATTAAAAATTAAAGCTTTTAGATTAGAAGTATTCCTTCCATTTTTTGACTGAAAACGCAAAAATTTGAATTTCTTCCCTCCTTTTGATTTTAGACTAAAAACGCCAAGAGCTCATAGTATTGAAAATGTGAAGGTTTGAAAAACACATACATGAAAACCATTGCCTTTTAAGAGGATTTTAAGCAACGATTTTAAAATTGTTGCCGTACTCAAAATTGTGGTCTATTACCTAGAGCTACGCTCACCTAGACTATGCCTAATTGTTGTATAAACTTTAGCCCACGATTTTTGTCGTTTAACTCACAATTTTGTGTTATTGCCTAAAGCGAGTTTTGGTTATAGTTAACATTTCATAACTACACTAAAAAAATTATCCTTCATGTAAATTGCACGAAAACCATGAACATCACATCATCTCAACATATAAAAAAAATAAGGAAAAAGATTTATGGTCAACCTCCAAAAAGATTCAACTTGCCAATATGAATATCCTCAAAGATGTGAATTTACTCAAGCCCAATTTTTTTTCCTATGAACACAAAAATTCCACCAAGCCATAAAATTCCCAAATTCTCATGCATTTATATTACTCAAAATTTACCATAAAATAAAATTTGCAATATGCCGTTAATCCCAACAAATCACGTCAACAACATTGAATCATTGTTTCATCATCAACTCATCCATAGAGTAAAAGAGACAAAAAAAATTATAATCATCCAAAAGATACATCTTATCATCCCAACTTCAACCATTTTACCGAAAAACATAGCTTCCCTTATAAATTCCATATTTCCCCTTCAAAATATCTCCATGCAATTAACCACAAAATAATGAGAACAAGGATTAGCGCCCCTTACTTGGAAATTCCTTATCACAAGTTCTTCCTTCCAAAAAAAAAAAAAAAACAATCTACACCAAGATGACTCTCCTTCTTTACCCTCCATACTTAACTAATTTTCTAAGCACTTTCCCGTCTGAAGCTTATGTTACTCTAAACCACTCTAAACACTTAAAAAAATTATTGACCCCTTTTGCCCTTCTCTTTTTCCAATGTTAGTTCCACTTAACAATTATGCTCATATAACTCGCCTTAATTTCAAATTAATTTTTTGTGCTTGCCACCAAAGACACACATAATATCCATCCTTTAATGCATTCAAGAAAATAAATTATGAACAGGCTTAATGAATTATAATTAATTTATAAAACAAAATTCACACCAAAAACACACATAAACACATCCAAAATAATTATAAAAACAATATTTAAATATAAGCATTCCAAATGCACACATCAGGAATCAAACCCTTAATGACATGTGCTACATCACGCTTTTGTAAAATTATTTATTTATTTATTTAAATAATAACTCAACTAAAAATCACTCCTAAAGTTATAATTATTTTTTCCTAAGTCTTACATATTCCACATGGAGCCAATCAAAACATACCATATATGTTAAGAACCCACCACGTAATGGTTGACAATAAACCATGTAACATACAAGTTCACCACCGAAAACTCCCCAACACCTAACATAGTCATTCCTTATAAAGCGCCCTGTCTGAAATCCAAAGGATAACGATTGTTTCAAACAGGTTTCTATTACTCACTTTTGAGACTACCTACGTGTCACCAATAATAAGCAATTTTCATTTTTTCTCGTTCACACACGTGTGGTAGTTTTGGGTGGGAAATTTGGGAATTAACATTTCGTTGGTTAATTGCCTGTAGTGGAATGAAAAGGTGAATCCTTTGTTGGTTCATTTTGACTCTAGAGTGAAAAGGTGAAACCTTTGGCATGGAGATTTGATATCAATCAATGGAAAAGAAGGGCTTTTTACAATGGATATGTGGGGTTCTACCTTGAAAACTTTCATCTTGGTCCTTTGTTCGTTTAGAGAAGCGCATTTCGAAAAAGAACGAAGCTCCTTGAAGAACAAAATATTTGGGTTCAGAGATAACCATCGGCGTGGTCTCCTTTGGTGGTTGGATTTTTGGTGGTTATGTCGTACATTGTGGTAGACTTGTGGTGGGCGTGGTATTTTGATTTTGTTCTGTTCATGGTCACAAAAACAAAATGGGGCAAAAATACATGAAATTGCAACAAAAATAGTGTGGAAAATAAGGTATTTTCGGTAGAACCTTTAGATTCTATTTTACATGCATTAGGACCTAAGATTATGGTTTGTTATACAAATGTATTTCCATCATTTGTGCAAAGCTAAGAAGCATTTGGGGGTTGTGCATCAACAATTAAGTGTCGAACAAAAATGATATCTTGAAGGCAGTCTTTTTTTGTGGTTCACAATGTTAAACGAATCGGTAAAGATAAGTTGTAACTTTTTATATCTATTATGTAAGTCCTCTTAGGCACTCACAACTTCACTCCTTTATCAAGTCTGCACCTTCCATTCCTCTGTTAAATGGAAGGACTTGATGCCTCGAAGCAAACTAGAAGTCTAGTTTGTTTAGGAACTCTCCTTTGGTTTCAAGTGGTGAAATATTTTTTCCTCACTTCTGGATATTAGGGAGTGAATATACTCTAGGTACGAACTACTATAGTAGCATTCAATTTATGGATACAATAATTGTGATCTTGTATGTTTTAGCTCTCTTTGATGAAGCCAATGTGGCTTCATTGTTGAATGTGAATACCTAAGAGCTAAGCCTTCATATATGTTATTAGTCCCATTATGTTTATTGTCTTAACTTTCTTGTTGAAAAATCAAATAATGAAGGGTGGTACCTTAGTTCCTACATAAGGCTAACTAGCTTTCGTTATAAATATAAATCATAAACCATATACCATTTAGTAATATAAGCATAAATAAGATACAACACTAATTTTGCATCTTCATATATAACAAAGATCAAATAATTAAATATTTGGGTTCTATTTCCATATAAATTCTACATATATAACTATGTTATAAATATTTCACTAAAATAAATAGTTTTAACCTCTCTAGAATTGTTACATCCCTTGACATTGAAACTAATTTCCTTACAAAACTTGGGCAAGTTATGTATATTGTGCTATTGCTATTACTTTTGCTCAATTTTATTCCTTTTATTTTATTTTTATGGGTTTGAATATACTTCACATGTAGGGTGCCTTGGCTGATGTAAGAGACCATGTCTTGGAGATTACTGAAAAGGAAATCAACATCTTCCTTAAGAAGACATTATATTCTGGAATTAATATTTTTATAATCTAGAGTAATTTTTTATTTATTTTAATTTTGGAGCCATCACTATTTGATTTCTTTGAGAATTTTTTGTTCTGGTGATATGAAACATATTTATAAAATGTATTTGTAGGTGAATTAAATGGAGAGGAAATGGTAAAATGAAAAAAAAAATTATAAAGAAAAAATATAACTTATTATGAGAGGTATTTGGAGACCTGTCATAGTAGGTTCATTTACTCTGACTGACCCAATTATACTTGTCATAATAGGTCAACTTTATTGTGTTAGCACTGTAAACCCATACCATAATTAGTTGGACTTACTATGATTGTTACTCAAATACATATCATAGTAAGTTAGACTTACTATGACAAGTTTTTGCAGCGTCATAGAAAAAGCGCACTTTATAAGACCCGAGAAATTTAAATAATTAAATAAATAATTATTTAATAAATGCGGGTAGTAGAAGTCTTTATAGCATTTAATGTTAATTGTTGTGATGTGGAAAAGTATTAGCTTAAGTGGTTGAGAGTACTTTAATGTGTAAGAGGATTTGGGTTCAAGTCTTATGTATGTCAATTTTGTGTTGCTTGAATTATTTTAATTTTAATAATATGCATGATTATGTTAAGTGATAACATAATTATAGAATTATAGAAATTATCAAGAAACATGAATTGGCTTGATGGTTTAGCATTGATTTGGCTTTGGCATGGTTGTGTGTTCAAATCTTGCTGAGAATGAAATTGATTTCTTTATTTTTGCTAATGTAATTGTGACTTGAATTTGGAAGGGTGGAGAAACTCTAGAGACTTTGGGCTTCCAAGGGAAGGGAAGGGAAAAACAACCCATAATGAAAAGATGAAGCAAGTATAAAAGTTATACACTAAATGCGAGTCGAGAAGCCATACTACAAGAACGTGCAATTTGGAGCATATACAGCTCTCCCAACCCACACAGTCACCTTGGTTTGTTTGACCTTAACAAATGGTGTAACTACCTTCAAAATCAGGGATACACCCCAAAAGTGTGCTAAAGTAAAAGGTTTTATAGAAGAGCTCATCGAGTTCGGCACACTAACTCGCTTTATTTAAAACTCACATAAATATATGCGATTTCGCATATGTGTATGATTTTTAAATATTTTTATTGTATTATAAGTTAATAATAATATATGTGAATTCATTAAAATAATATATAAGAGAAAAACAATAAAAGTAGTAAGGAGTACTTGAATATTAGTTGTAGGAACTACAAACAGTGGTAGTCCTTTTAAAGGACATGAGGAGTTATGGCTCCCCAAAGGTTTTCTTAATTTTTTTATATATATTTTTAAAATATATTTATATATTATTTTATTATTTATATTAACCTAGTTTAAAAAAACCTTTTTAAAATTTGAAATCATGTTTTTTGCCCTCTTTTGTTATTTCTTATTTTTCTTCATTTGGTTTCTCTCTCTTTTGTACCTCTCTTTCTCACATCTTCTTTCTATTTCAATTTTCAACATCAATCTCTCATCATTTTCAAAATTAAATTGCACCAAGGCGAAATTGAGGAGATAAGGAACATTTAAGACCGAACAATTTCTTCTCTTGAGTAAGTTGAATTTCTACCCCTTTTTTTCGAAGCAATTGTTTTCCTCTTGTATGTGACTTTTCTACATTAATAAAATCATGATCTACTTATTGATCGAACTCTTCTTTGTGTAGATAGAGCTATTTTAGGCTTTGAAGTTGTATAAGGAAAGAATAGTATTGAGAATCTACCTTAAGGTAAGGGAAACTAATTATTTAGAATTTTTCATTTTCTTAAAATATTGAGTTTTGGCTTTGAGATTTAATTTGGGGTATTCATAATTTTATGTTTTCCTAAATAGGTGAGAGGTGACAAATTTATATTAGAAAAATTATGATAAAGAGTAAACAAATTGATTCATTTTTCAAAAGGAAGACTTGTAATGAAGATGAAAAAATGTATCTACGTCAACTAAACTTGAGAAACTTCATGAGAATCCAAGAATTAAGAAAATGAAAAACAACTCTCTAAAGTTTCTAGAGTTACATATAATAAATTTGAAAATTCTTTAGAATGTGATCCGGTGAAACATCCTAAAATTTGGCAATACCCACCAAATTAAATTGATGAGGTACAAAAGACTTATATAAAGTGGGGTTCATATCATGACTCTTCCAATTTTTATAGTGACAACTGAAAGATCTTTTTTTACAATGAAAATAATCAAGAACGGGAATAGAAATGAAATGGAGGCTAAATGTTAAAGCAAGTAGTATGATAATCTATATTGAAAGAGATATTGCAACAAGCTTTAGTTCTTATTAAATTATTAAAGATTTTGTTAAGTTATTGGAAGAGCTTAGAGCATCACTCTATCTAAAGATAATTTTTGTTTTTTTCAATATATTACTATTGATGATAAATTTTATGTTTCACTTTCATATATATTATTGTTATATTTTTTTTTTTAATTTTACTATCATGTGTGTTAAAGTAAAGAAAATGATGAGAGGAAATAAAAACAAATTAATTAGAAAAAATAATTTATAAATAGAAAATTTGTGTCTAAGTTTTGCCACAGTTTACAAATATAAAGAAATAAAAAAGATAAAAAAGAAAAGGGAAACTTGTGATAGTTTTACACATAATATTTCAAAATAGTAATTACTTTTAAAACAATCAGTTAACAATTGTATTTTTAAAATAATCCGTTAAACATTATATCATAAAAGATAAAACAGAAATAAAAATTGTGAACATGAAAACTCTTCCTATATAATTATAGATATGCATTTTGTATGTGGTCGAGGCGAAGTCGAGGATGTGGAACTAGGGCAGGGTTTTGAATTTGACCAACTCTAACATTTAAAAATTAGATTTAATGGGAAGTACACTGATGGTTGGTGAGTCATGGCACTTGACTGGACCATCAATCCA
>Ga0214543_1005414_pt1 | contig 23520 bp, 16 predicted proteins | sample CNSS2metaG_FD_160094 | JGI IMG/M metagenome (GOLD analysis project Ga0214543, IMG submission 160094) | Root nodule microbial communities from cowpea collected in UCLA plant growth center, Los Angeles, California, USA - CNSS2 | ecosystem: Host-associated > Plants > Roots > Nodule | place: USA... | reverse complement strand
TATATATATATATATATAAATTTATAGTTTGGTAACTTTTAACTTTTATTACATTTCAATTTATGATGAATAAGATTTTCATAATAAAAATAGTACTATTACTAAAAGAGAGAAGTTCCCTTGTTCTTTGTCCTGCAAAATTGCAAAGCATGCAATATATATAGACCCAAACAATGAAATAATTACTCCTATGATAGATTATTATATTTTTATGCTGCAATAAAGGCATAAGTTTAAGAAGACACTCGTAAAGGCATAAATACCATAATAAACATATTAGTGGTCCAATAAATTTAAAAACGTCTTTATTGGAAGTTGTGTTTTTATGAGTTGGAATACGCTCAGATTTAGTAATTTAGTAGTACAAAGATTACATTGTTTCATGAGTAGTCATAACTTGCACATTATCTTGGATTATGTTTATTTGCAATGCAATCGAAACAATTATAATCTTGAAATATGAAACCATTTATGGGTTATTTATGTAAACCATTTAATAAATATTTATTAATGAATTGGTAAATGTAAACAGTTTTAATCTTGGAATACGAAACCATTTACTAAATTTGTAATAATATATTAATTACTTGATTTATAAAATTATTTTATTTGGAATATTTTTATATTGAATATAAATTTTAATATAAATACTAAATAATATTTAGAAATAAATAACAAAAATAATTATTAATCAACCAAATTTGGAAAGAGATGATGACAAAAACTTAGTTTGGTAAATTAAATATAAAAATGAAGTTTTAAAGTCTTTCTGAAAATGTATTTTGTGAATATCATTTTCAGGTTTTTTTTAAGTGTTGGAATCCGAAAATGTTAAATGATGAAAGCGTGTGAGAGAGATTGAACAATATATCTGAAGTAGTGCATTGATGATTAAACAGAGAAGAGAGACGTAAATGAAGTGTGAAATGTGAAGAGAAGTAAATGTATATTTTGAATATTTTAATCTGAATAAGTTGAATCATGAAAGCGTGTTGGAGATGAAACAATAAATGAAGTAGTTGAAATATATGGACCAGTGCAATGATGATTATCTTGAGTAGTCCAAATAATAATGAAAAAAATATTTATACAAAGGTGCACCATATTCGGATATCAAGAGAGATTAATGGATTATTTTAATATTTAAATCCTAATGAGTTGAGTCATCAAAACACGTTGATTCCAAGCAGTTCAAATTAATGGAGCGGTTCAATTATCTAGATCAGTGGTGCAATGATGATTATTTGGAGTAGTGCAAATAATAATTAGAGGAATTTATACAAATGTTTATTCATATTTCGTATCCATTATATAGACATTATGCAAATACGTTTAAAAATCTTTTCATTGGAAGTCGTGCAGGGTTTCTTGAGCAATGATAACTTTAGATTTCCAAAGCGATGCAATCTTTCATATTTATCTTGAGCAATGATAACTTTAGATTTCCAATACGGTGCAATCTTTCATATTTATTAAATCTTGGACTTCTTGAGCAATGATAAACTTTACATTAAATGATTTTGAAATGCGTTTATTTTCAAAAATTAATATTAATGTTTATGTTAAATGATTTTAATAAAAACTATTTAATAGCTAATATTTAATGTACGCCAGTGACATTTTCATTTCAAATTTACTTGAAAATATGTTTCAAATATTAATTCTAGTTTTTAAAGTAAACATATTTTATAAAGTTCTTTAATTTTTTTTATAAATTATTTCAAAATATGTTTAACATTTATTTATAGTTATTTAACATTTTTTACTTTCAATTATTTGATTCAAGAATTTAACAATTTAATTAATGACTTTGTGAAAAGTATATAACATGAAAAAAAAAGACACATAACTTAATATGGAGATGTATAACTACAAATTTATAAGAAGTTTAAATTAAAATTACATATAAAGTACTAAACTTTAAAAGCAATTTACTGGATAGAGAACTTTGACATCTATGCTTTTTTTCACTTTCAACTTCAAAAAGAACTTCACGGTGATTCTCTGTAGATAGTTCATAAGCGCACAAAATTTTTTCCACCCAACTCTTATCTTAACAAATGTTGGTCTTATGATCAATTTACACTGGACTTCACGGTCACTTTCATGTATTTTTTTTCGCTGTCAACTTCCAAACTAACAGAGTCCTTCTCCCTTAGTGAGTGAAGGGTACAAAACTTTTTCCAGTCACAACCTATCTTCACAAATGTTGATGTTATCAACAAATTGCATTGGAAGAAGAATGTTAAGAGAAGAAGAAGAAGAATATAACATTTATCAAATAAAACCTTCATTAAAAATATTATTAATAAAAAGTTATATACTGAGAAATAGAACTTTCAAGAGTCACAATTATTACTGCACTTTGTTAGTAAAAATCATTTCATAATTAAGAGTAAAAATAAAATAAAATAATTAATAATTAATAATAAAATGAAAGATTTTTCAAAGACAACTATGATTCAACATGTTTAAAAAATCTAAAGTACAAAATGAAAAGTAATTACATGTGGTAAAAGCAGAAAAGATCAGACAGAGCAAGAAAAACTTATACCTTTCTTTGGTTCTTCAATAAGTTCATAAATGTAAAAGAAATATGGTAGAAGAAGACCAGAGTCGAGACTATAATGCCAGTAAAAAAAATGTTGTTTAATCGCGTAAAAGAAAAGCTTTGGCCTTTTTTGTGTTCTTCATTCTCTTCATGAATCTCAAAGAAAAATCTTCACCAAACAGAGGAGTAGTACAAAGAAAAGTAGTTACATGTGGTAGAAGCATAAAAGATTGGATAGAAGAAAAAAACTTAGACCTTATTGGTGTTCTTCAATCAGTTCATTCAACCATTCCACAGAAAATCTACATGGATGTCCCATAAATCATTGATCCATCAAAGAGAAGAACAAAAACTTCAGCCTTTTTTGTGTTCTTCAATTGGTTCACCAATCTCACAGAAAAACATCATTCATCAATTACCAAGAAACAAAAAAAAAGTCTAAGAAAAAGAAAAAAACTTTTACCTTTTTGCTATTCTTCATTCTCTTCATGAATCTAAAAAAAACCTTCATCCACAATGAAAAGTAGTTACATATTGTAGAAGCAAAAAAAGATCAGAGCGAAGAAGAAAAGCTTACACCTTTTAGGCATTCTTCAATCAGTTCATTCAACTATTTCACGAAAAATCTTCATGGATGTCCCATAAATAATTGATCCATCGAATAGAAGAACAAAAGCTTTGGCTTTTTTTGTGTTCTTCAATCTGTTCATCAAGCTCACCGAAAAAACATCAAGTTGTTATATTTTTTATGTTCTTCATGGTACTCATGAATCTGAGAGCAAAATATCAATCAAACAGAGAAATACAACAAAGAAAAGTAGTTAAATATGGTAGAAGAACAAAAAATCACTGAGAAGAAAAAAAGTTATCTTTTTTGTGTTCTACACGGTATTCATCATTCTGACATCCATCCAACAAAGAAATACAACAAATAAAAATAGTTAAATGTGGTAGAAAAACACAAAAATCATAGACAAGAAGAAAAGTTCTTATCTTTCTGATGTTTTACACGATATTCATCAATCTGAGAGCAAAACATCCATTCAACAGAGAAATACAACAAAGAACCTAGAGATCTTTTGCAAATTGTTTTTCTGCAAAGCTTCATGTACGCAGCAAAATGAAATCCCTAGAGATCTTTTGCAAACTGCATTTCTACAAAGTAGAGACATTTGAAAGCAAAGTTCAGTCATGACATGTAGTGGGAAAAGCAAAATAACTTAAAAGCCCAACATCAACTAAACATTTAACAAATAATTCGAGATCATTACATGGATCAATCTGGGGTACCAAGAGGACCTTTCAACAAAGAAACACGAAAAGAAGAAAAAATTAGAAAAGAAAGAAAGAAAAAGTAACGAATGAAAAGGAAAAATAAGAAGAACTTAGAGTGGTCAGTGTGTCATAGAAGAAGCTTGAATAATGGAAGAGTGCACTCGTTGAAATCCAAAACCATGTTAACCTTGACGAACAAAACCCTCGATTATTGTTGTTGGTTCTAAAGAAAAGAGTGTGATTGATAAAAAAAAGTGTGTTTTAGGGTTAGGAACTCAGAGGGTAGAAGATGGTCTAAGAACTTTTTGGCAGCAGGAGGATAAAAAGTTTAAGAAAGAGAGTGGGATGTGAAAGATATTTTTGAATTTTGAACAGAGTGGTGAGCGGAAGTTAAATTGAGAGAAGAATCACTTCAATTACTAAAAACCCAAAAATAAGGACACGTGTAACATATAAAAATATGGGTATTTACGAAATTTTCACAACAGAAGCTGAAAAGAGAAAGAAAAGTGAATTTTATTGAAAAACCAAAAAAGAGAATAGGTGTCACTCGTTTAAATTGGAGTACTTAGGTAATATCCAAAGGTCATTGTTTTCTTATATTTTAGAAGTTTTTGTTCACAGTCATAGAAAGTTCTTAAATCAGACCAACCTTCTATAATCATAGGATTGTGAACATCCAGGTTGAATGTAACGGTGTGAACATTACCCTTGTCATCAGTGACAATCCATAATGGAGCGAGTTCAATGCCTAATCGAATTACGAACAGTCTATTTACGTAGCCAAAATCATATTAAGAGAATCCAGATTAGAATAAAAGAAACAAACAAAAAAAGACTATGACTGTGAACAAACATGGTCTTTAAAAAAACTAGAATTTTGGCCCGTGCAACGCACGGGATATATTTTAGATGAATGAATTTTGTTTTTTAATAAATGAAAAAATTAAAAATAGATATTAACAGTACCAATAAATATGAACGTTTATATATGTAACAGTTATGAACATCCAGAATTATAATAATATTAATTGTAATAATTATTATTTTGTCCAATATAAAGTTTTAAAATTTTGAACATTTATATATGTACATGTTATGAACATCTATACAAAACTTCTGATCAATTTCATGGATCAGAAGGCCATTATAATTGACAATATAAAATTGATATAACTTTATTAAATTTAAAATTGAATTAAAAAAACAAAAAAATGTAATACAATAATTGACAAATAACCAAAATAGTATAAAATTAATTTATATACCTCTTATAAAATATTTTTAAATATTTATTTGTAAACTACATTTGTAGTTGCAATAATTAGTTACATTTTCATCATCTTCATACATAATTATTAGTATATTCAATCTAATCTTCTTTTCTATTTTATTCTAAAAACTGTTACATATAATTTATTGATGAGTCAATATGGGACGAGGAAAATAAATTCTAGCTTTCGAGAGAGTTACATACCTTTTACCTAATCAAATTAAATATTAATATAACTAAAATTCACTTCTCAATCAAAAATTAATATAATTAAAATCCAATTGTAATAGATCACAAAATATTTCAATTAAAAATTAATACAATTATAATTTCCCAGCTGCAACCCTAATTTTATATAAAACCAAAACATTATAAAGTTAGTATTTATTACTTTTCGTATTTATTAATTATAATGCTACTATTTATATTTCTTGTATAAAAAAATTATATTAATATTATTGTGAAGACGGATAAAAAATTGCTTTCTTTGATTTTTTTTACCTCTTTTATTTTATTTTAATTCTTTTCATATTTCTATATTTTATTACATTAATCATTTTCATACACTATATATTAATGTTATTCATGAAGACCAATAAAAAATTGATTTTTCTAATTTAATTTTTCTCTTTATATTATTTTAATTCTTTTCGTAGAAGCTAAAAAACCACTCCATGCTAAAAGCCTTCTTTCTCCTCAAATTATCAAAATATGTCCCTAAAAAGAAAAATAAAATTAACATAAATAAAACAAAATATTAAAAAAATAAACAATTTGTTGAATATTGAAATCAATTCTCCCGAAACTTTCATATTATACCTTTTACACTTCTTAACACTTGTTTGATAATAATTGCAAATACAAAAATGAATATAAGTAGTTAAAACTTATCTGTTAAAAATCAAATATCATTAGGAAATCCAACAACAAACCAATGACTTGGCTTTTGCCTGTGAAGGATTCAAAACTAAACTACATGTTCAACTCTTCACTCCAACTTCAGCCTCATTGGCTTCTCCAATTTCCATGTTTGGCAAGTTGTTATAAAAGCATAAATATGAACAAAGTCTAGAGATGTGCATATAAATGAACTGCAAAGGTGCCACATATCTGGATGCAATAATTGAAATTCAAATTTTGAATTCATGAATGTTTTGAATGAGCAATTTTGATTTGTCAGCTTTTGCTAGATTAGTATAGAAAAACAAAACAAAAAAGTAAAATAATTTTAGGTGTAAGAGAGAATTATAAGAGTATTTGGACCAAACATACATATCTTACCATTTTGGGTGGGTGATCAAATTTAAAAAACAAATTGCCATTTTCTTTGTAGCAATTTCACCATGTAAGATTCCAAAGACAAAATCAATTTGATCCTGTATTTGCCAAATATATTTCCAGAGATAGGAGTTAATATGGAATAATAATATAGAGCAATAAAGAAGCTCAAGAAGATGATACTAATAAGTTGATGGATAGGAATGAAAAATCCATTCAAATATACAAAAAAAAAAACAATGAAGTTAACATTAATTTGAAACACAAATAAATAGAAACAATAAACACTCAAACAAACAATCAGAGAAGAAGAAAAAATCGAAAACTAACCATTAAAGTTCCATCTTACTCTTCAACTCCATCTTCTGATAATAGGAATAACATCCAAAAAAAGAAAAATCCTTGCTTGCCAACACTAACCGTAAGTATCAAAAGTTACCCATCAATCAACCAAACAAAATTGCATATAACAATTTGCACACTAAGAAGTAAAAACTCATCAAAAGGTTGCAAACCAAATAAAAAAGGAAAACTAAGTGGATAAATTAACATTCAGAAAAGAAAAGAAAGAAAAGAAGAAAATTGACAACTAACCATTCAAGTCCCTTTTTACTCTTCAACTCATCTTCTAAGAGCTCCAATAATGTCCAAAGGATGCAGACGACAAAGATGTGAAAACCTTAAATGATACATCTATAGGTAGAAAGAAGCCTGACGAAAAAAATCCTAGATCAATAATAAAAACTAAAACTTTAAGGTGTTAAACCTGTTGTAAAGAATGAAAGATGAAGCTTTGAAACTTACCACCGTGCCCAAAATGATACAGAAAGAAGAGAAAGAACAGCCAGGTGCATAAATTAACATTCAAAAAATAAAATAAAAGGAAGAAACAAAAAAAAAATGAAAACTAACCATTCAAGTGTCCTTTCCTCTTCAACTCATCTTGTAAGAGCATCAATAATGTCAAAAGGATGAAGACAACACTCCATTGTAGAATAATTAAAATTAGACCTTATAAAAACCAAATCTTTTTAAAACCAACTTTGTTCTTTAACCAACTTCGTTCTTTTGGTTGAGTGTTTTGCCTTCGTCTTTCAAGAATTTTTCAATCTCTTTCGTTTCATTCTGGAAGATATCTTACATCTCGAAACAAAAACTAAGTTAATAGTAGAAGCTTCATGTCATAAAGAAGCTTCACAATCAAAAAGCCCTTTTAGTGAGGACATTGGGAAGAAAAAAAATGTAACAAAATGTCAGCAAAAAGAGGAAGAAACAAAGAACATAAACCATGTAAATAGAGAGATAGAGAACCACAACAAAATGGAAAAAGAAAACATAGAAGAAGAGCAATAACGAAAACCAGAACCCGAGAGAAAAGAACTTGAGAGAAATCCAATGCGCAAAGCCAAACCCTAACTCTAAATCTGAAAAAACAAAAAAAATTATACAAAAACAAAGAACAGATCAAATATATAACTAGTACAATCAGTGGTGAAGAGGAAATAATAAACAGATGAAATAGAAATCCAAAGCGCAAAGCCAAACCCTAACTCAAAATCTGAAAAACAAACAAATTATACAAAAACAAAGAACAAATCAAAACCTGTACCTGTACCAGTAGATTAAACCTTCGAGGCCCAATAAAATGAGAAATCCAGAACCAAAACTTGTATCAACAGAGAAGAAAAAACAAATCAATGGTGTGGAAGAGAGCATGAGATGTATGAGAGAAAAAGTTAGAAGTTCGAACAGTGAGAAGGGAGTGAGGGTAAAGAATGAAAAATAAGATTTTTTGTGAAGAGATAAGGCAGTGAGAAGAGAGACAAAGAAGATATTAAGACATTGAGAGTGAAGAAAGAAAAATAAGATCTTGCTCGTAGAGAAAGAGTGAGACGACAAAGGATTTGAGAAAAGTTAGGAATGAAAAAATTAAGGTTTAGGGCGGCAAAGGATGAGAGAAAAGTTAGAAGTAAAAAAAATTTAGAGTTTGAGAAAAGAAGATGAGAGAAAGGTTGGGAGTGAAAGAGAAAATTATGATTAGTATTAATTGAGAGTTTTAATTTATCTGTTTTTATTTTTTACATCTCACTTTATGGTGGGGAGAGAGAAAGATGAAGTCAAGAGAGAGAGGAAGATGAACCTTTTGAAGAATGAGGTTGGTGCGTCACACAAATTTTTTAAAATTCAAAAATTTGGACACGTGTTAAAAATTTCCATTTTTAGTTAAATTTTGTGTGATGCTTTTTGTGGTTGAGTAAAATCTTTTACGGTTTGTGCTACCTAGGGGTGTCAAAACGGGCCAGCCCGGCCCGTTTTGGCCCGGCCCGTTTTTGGCCCGTATTAAACGGGCCGGGCCGGGCTGGCCCGACATGGTAAAACGGGTTGCGTTTCTGAGCCCGGCCCACGGGCTGGCGGGCTGGCGGGCCGGCCCGCCAGTTTTTTCTCATCTGTATAATTTGTGGCCCAATCAGATTTTAATTTTTTTCATTTCAAATTTAGTTGACTGAATAATGTCCCAATTTTATATTACCAAAAGAAATTCTCCTGCAGTTAAGAATACAACAACAATGATCTATTAAACAAGAAAATTATCACAACACAAACAGCCCTGCAATGGAACCAGAACGCTACGAAGTTGAAATGGAACCAGAACGCCATGGGTGGAGGAGAAGTGAGCGTAGAGAATAGTCGAGAAGAAGAGACGCAATCGCAGAGTGTGTGAGGTGTCTTGGCGCAGAGTGTGTGTGAGGGAGGGATACTGAAAAAATGTGCACGTGCTGTTTTTTTATTAAGTGATACGGGCCGCGGGCCGGCCCGTTTTGGCCCACGGGTTGGCCCGACGGGCCAGCGGGCTTGACGGGCCGGGTTGTCTCGGGTTGACGGGCTGAATTTCTGGACCCAGCCCATGTATTTACTGACGGGCTAGCGAGCCGGCCCGTCGGGCCCGGTCCATTTTGCCATCCCTAGTGCTACCTTCGATTGTATTATAGATAGATATGATTACCTTCGATTGTATTATAGATAGATATAATTGTGAATATGCATGGTCTTTAATAAAAATAGAAAAGAAGCCGCAACTATGGATTGTGAACGAAGTATGGATCGTTTGGTATTCATGTCTACGATTAATAATTAAAATATATGAAGACGATGGACAAAGGCAAAAAAACGAATAACTGAAAAAAAGCATAAACATTTATAATGAATGATAAGTGAAAAAATTGAAAAAAGAAGGTTCGATAAAAAAATGTTAAACTTTTAAAAAAAATGCAAAAACAATCATGTTGCAAAACAAAAGACAAAAGATTTCATCTTTTATTTCATGGAAGGAACAAAATATTATAGTTATAGTTAAAATGCAAAAAGAAAACCAAAAGATTTTTGAAATAAAAAAATGACAACGTTTAAGATGAAAGTTCGATCATACCTTTGTGCAGATGAGAGTTGTATAAGAAGAAGTCTGAAAATGTCTGCAAATTTCAGCAAAGAAAGAGTTCCAAATGGCGTTACTGAGAGAGATAAACATGTTATTCTGATGTATAGTTCTCTATGTGTTGGAATCCGATAATGATCAGTCATGAAATGGCGTTGGAAATGGAAAAATATGTAAAGAATAAAACCTGCAAGCGTGTAAAGGTGCAATAAATTATATTTAATACGTAATTAATATATTGTCTATAAGATATTAAGTAAGGGAATTTGAAATAGTTATTATTGATAAGCGGAACTGTTTGATGGAAAAAATAATGATGATATTAAATTAAATATTTTTATATTAATATTAGAAAAAAAATAATAACGTAAAAAATGCAGCTTGAAAAATACTTCATTTCGTTCAAAATAAAAGCTATCACGTTGCTTTAGATAACGAAGGTTGGAAAATATTTTCCAATGCCTATATCAACATAACTTTATCTTATAATCAACTAACAATCAACTTCGCCCAAACCTACCTGTTCTTTTATAAACATAGTAATGAATCCTCCATTAACTTGTCCAGAACATATTGATTGTGGAGTGGCCATGCATTCCATTGAAAGATGAAATCAACAAAAGTAATTAAGAAGATTAAGAAAAATATGATAATGAATAGCAGAACTGTGTAATGGGTGTTTATATAGAGATGATGACGACTACTCGAAGAGTCACATTTAAAATTAGAATGATTCATAAATATAAAGAAAATATTTCAATGTTTATTGAACAGATACATCATGAAGAGTCAGAAGAAATATAGAGATCAGAAGCAACAACGAAGACAAAAATCTAAAATCTATACTTTCTTCGATTAAAAAGATTATGAATCGTATGGTCAAAAGCCAGATCGAACAAAAGCCTAAAATATACTTGAAGATAATCCATGTCATTCATCAAGTAATGGCAGAAAAAATACAGACATAAGAAGTTATATGTGGTGGAAGAAAAACTTAGAGAACAAAACTAATATAAAATACGTAGTTACTTATGGTAGAAACACAAAAAAGAAATAGAGAAGGACAATAAACTTTTACCTTTTGTTACTTCTAAGTTGAAATGTGAAAGAATCATGAACAAAAAGTCGATGATATTGTACTATTTGATGAATAAGACGTTCCCGTCTGAAGATTAAATAAGCAGCTGAAGGAGTAAAAAAGAGTATAGGAAATCGTGAACAAATAAAGACTTTGGAATTCGAGAACATATAATGATGACTTCGTCGCGGAAGGTCCAGGATTTCAATCATGAACCTTTACTTTACAAAATATTTAGTAATTTTGTAATAATAAACAAATTCAAAAATAATAATAAATAAGTAATAAATTAGGCATCAGTGTTTTGGGAAGCAGAAATCGCCATTTTCTTATATAAATCATTTGTATTATACAAATCATTTACAACTAATTTTTTATATAACATCTTAAACCACATTATTAAATTATTATTAGCAAATATTTGAAAGTTAGCTTCATTTGTATTATACAAATCATTTACAACTGATTTTAATTAAACTCATTAAATTAAATAACATATAACTTTAACAAACTGATTATGAAGAAATGCAATCTGCGGAAATTACATGACATAAACAAAATAAACAGACTTCTAATAAAAATTATAATACACTACATATATTATAAGAGTGCTTTGAAAAGTACAAATATTATATGACATTAACAAAATAAAGATTTCTAATAAAAATTATAATTATAATTATAATATACTACATACATTATAAGAGTCTTTACAAAAGTACAAATATCAAAAGAAATTTAAATTATAGAGGACTTTCACATGACTACTAGGTCGTTCACTTTCAACTTCGAAGAATATATCAAATAAGAACTCCACTGATATACGATTAAGCGCACAAAAAGCCTTTTAGTCAGCTCCTATCTTGACAAATGATGCTGTTATGATTAACCTACATTCCACTTCTCTTAAGTGTCTATGGAGCACAACACTTGAGAGTCCACTATTGCGATAATAATTGGCAAATTCTTTCTTCAAATACTACATAAACAAAAACAAATATATTACTATTAATAATTACAGAAAACTACAAAAAATGCATAAAAATATTAAACAAAAAAAGATATTACCAAGTGGCTGGATTGACAGTAAGATTGGGTCAGATTCACTTGGAAGTGAATAATGTTTAACGTAGTCAAAGGACGACAGACGACAATATTATTCAAGAAGTTGGATTGGATTTGGAGGTCAAGAAGAAAATCTTAAAACAACAATATCCAACATAGTATAAAACAAAGATCTTTTCAGACTTACTAACATAGAAAGATTTTAAACATTCCTAGCCTTTGGTAATCATTGGATTATGAAAATCCATGTTGTATGTAACCTGGTGAACATTAAGGTCGTCATCAACAATAGTCCACTGTGAACCAATCTCATTCCCAATTCGTATTAGGAACATTCGATCAATATGTCCAAATGCCTTTGCAAAATCAAAATATTGAAATCAAATACCAAACAATATTCAGAAAATAAAAAACAAATGATAATGTAAATAAAAAAAGATATGAACCTGGCCATCGATGAACATCGTAATGAATCCAACAATAACTTCAGCAGAGCATATGGATTGTGGAGTTTGCATTGATTCCATGGTTGCAAAATGTTTGGTAATAGAAGAAGATTGATTAGAGAACAAGATTTGTAATAGAAGAAGATTGTTAACAGCGCATAAGAGAAAGCGGACAGAAGAAAACAGATAATGAGCATGTAAGAAATTGATAAACAATTGGAGTATATATAATATCAACACAGAACGATAGGGATAAGTATTCCAAACGTCAGAACTGTTTCTCATGATGGTTCAAAGTTAAAGCATGTCATTGGAAACTCAATAAGTACATTTAATGATATCACAAAATAGGTACAGGATTGCCAAAAGTCAGAAACGTAGATCATGATGGTTAAAATTAATTGGATGTACTTCAAAAGTAAATAATTAAGAAAAATATTAAATATAAAAAATGAGAGAAGTAAGGGATTTGGCAGATAAATATTGTCTGAACAGATATGACCTTTCAAATTTTGGATTGCTCTGAAAACCTCGATCCAACCATCAAAACTGATTCTCGGTGCATTAAATATGATACGAGTACTTCTTTTGATTAATATGAGAGGAGAATATCATCCAACAGATAAATATAATACAGATAAATTCAACAAAGTAAATGTGAGAGAAGATACAAACAAAAAATCTGAGAAGATGGTAGAATAACGTAAGAAAAACAAAACAGTATACAATCAATCGATCGAACAGTATACAATCAATCAACCCAAAGAAATCAATCAAACAATATACAACAAAATATATAACCAAAATACGTAATTACATATGTAGAAGAACGAAAATAAGAACAACAAAGTAAAAAACATCTCTAAAAAAATTATCCAAGAAAAAAATAGAACAAAAATAAGTAGATCTAAGAAAAAAACATAAATAAGAAAAATAATAGAAAAAAAATCTGAGAAGATGTGAAAAGAATGACTGAAAGTAGAAGTTGTTACCTTTGAAGTGAGATGGGTGAAGAAATCTGAAAAAACAAAATTTCCATCCAACACAAAATGTCAACAAAGATAAGGAAATCTAAAAAAATAGACTGAACAAAAATAAGTAGATGTTACAAAAAAATAATTGAAATCAGAATTAGATTTGAGAAGTTGGTCAAGGCTGTTAGAGCAAAAAAAAAAACAACCAAAAGAAACGTAGATCTGAGAAAAAAAGCAAATATAAGAGCAAAGAAATAATTGAAATCAGAATTAGATCGATGGTAGAAAAGTAGATTTGAGAAAATGGTAGAAGAAGAATCAAATGAGAAGTGGTTACCTTTTTTTAAGTCTCGTGATTCCTCTCAAGAATATTAGAAGAAAAAAACAGTAGATCCGAGACAAAAGCGTCGATCCAACACATTTCCAACCCATCGAACAGTAAACATGGAAAAGCAAATATGAGAGGAAAAACTAAAACAAACACATCTCGTACCAAAAGAAAAGTATATCTGAAGGAAGAAATGCATCCAACAGTAGATCTGAGATAAAAAACCTCGATCGAACACATTTCGTCAACAAAGAAAGGTATATCTGAGAACAAAAAACCCATCGAATAGTATACATGCAAAAGCAAACCTGAGAGGAAACAAAACGATTCAATATATAAATAGATCTGAGAGAAAAAATTAAATCAAACACAACTTGTACAAAAAGAAAAGTAAATCTGAAAGAACAAATACATCCAACCTAAATAAGAAAAAATCACAGAAAAAAACTCGAAAATAATCAAGAACAATGAAAGAACAAAGAGTGATGGAGTAAGAGAGAATAAGAATATGAGAGATAAAGATGAATACAATGGAGATGAAGATGAGAAGACAAAGAGTGATGAGTAAGAGAGAATAAGAAAAGTTAGAGAGCATGAAATGAGGAGAGGAGGATGAAAGGTAGAGAAAGAGGTGAAACAACTTTTGTTTCAACTGAAAAGAAATGCCACCTGTTTGTGGTAAAAAAAAATTGAACTATTTGTTGAGAATATAATAAAATAATGAAAACCTTCTGATTGTTAGGTTCTTGAGGATATTTTTTGTTTTTTATGTAGTGTTAAAAAATTAAAGTCACTAGAGTGTACATTTTTGAAAGGAAAATGCTTAAACCTTGAAAAATCTTTAAAGCATGATAATTTGTTGGATAATGATGGATTTGATTTATTTTCATAATTAAATATTTGAAGAGAAATTATAGATTTGGAAAAAGATAGACTAATTGATATTTCTAATTATATAAAAAGATTATATTATTTTCCAAATGCATATATAACTTATATAATAGGTTAAAAATTCTCGTTCAACAATTTCTCAAAAAGAGATTAAACGAAATTAATTATGATAGTTTAATAAATTATTTTGCATAAAAAAATAAAAACTTGAAAAATAAATTTTAAATTAAAGGTCTCATTTATTAAGTTTGTTATAGGTCTTCCAAACTCTTAAACTTCCTTATATACGACGACGTTAGTCAAGTGCATGCTAGACCAGTGTAGTGTTAGATGTTGGAGGGCATAAGACAATGTGGTAAAATCCTATTCTTCATGTTTGGCTTCTGGTTCCACTTGTTCCTCCAAAAGACTCTCAAAATTAAGAAGACCCAAAAAACCTCCACAACCCTCAAAGGCGGCCCTACTGCAGCAAGTCAAGTATGTGAGATTGCTAATGATCAAAGTTCCCTCCACTCCAAACTTGATGATCTTATTCATTGAATCTCCACCCTTGAATGCCATTCTGCCACCACCCCACATTCGTCTCCACAACCCGGTCCACGCATGAAATTGGACGTTCGCCGTTTTGATAGGACAAATGTTGTGTCTTGGATTTTCAAGATTTCCCAATTTTTTTTATTACCATGGTACTCCAGACGTCGATCGTCTTCGAATGGCTGCGTTTTACCTTGACGACCCTGCTCTCAGTTGGTACTAGTGGTTATATCGTAACAATCAGATTCCATCATGGGCTGTTTTTCTTCAGGCTTTGGAAATGTGTTTCGCACCTTCTTTTTACGATGACCCCCATGGTACTCTATGCAAACTTACTCAATGCGGTTCAGTGAACGATTATCTTGCTGACTTTGAGCGTCCTTCCTCCTCAACTATTTTATTTCGGGTCTTATTCCTGAAATCCGCCGCGAGCTCCAAGCTTTACAACCCATCATCCTTCCCCAAGCTGCCGCCCTTGCCAAATTACAAGAGGCTAAATTCACTGAAGCCAAACGCCCTAACCGTTCCCATTTTCCTCACCCACAAAACCCTATCTCTTCTCTCCCTTTATCCTTTATACTCCCATTATAACCTTCTCCTACCCCAGCTCTCTTACCCGCCCCTCAAAAGTTGTCCCTCAAACGTTTGACTCCCACTAAACTCGTTGCCCGTCATGACAAGGGTCTTTGTTACAATTGCGATGAACAATTGAATCGCAACCATAAATGCAAATCCTGTTTTCTTCTCTTAGTCGCAAACGAGGATATTTCCCCTACCACGTTCCTAATACCATCTCATCTCTTGATAACCTAATTCTAACAATTCAACAGATGCTCCCGACCCCTTTTCAGCCCAAATCAGTTTGCACACTTTATTGGGTCGTACAGCTCCGAAACCTTTCGTGTATTGCGTTCAATACATGGACATGAGGTAGTCATTTTGATTGATGGTGATAGTACTCACAATTTTATTCAAGCACCTGTGGTTCATTTTCTTGGTCTTACTTCCCACGTCATTACGCCCCTAACCTTCATGGTTGGAAATTGTGCTCGTCTTACTTGTACAAATATTTGTACAGACGTTCCCGTCATCCTTCAGACTCATTCTTTTTTAGTGGACCTTTTTGTCATGGATCTTGCAGGTTCGGATTTAGTCCTCGGAGTTGATTGGCTTAAAACCCTTGGCCCCATCATCACTAATTATTCTCATCTCACAATGCGTTTCATGAAGAATGCTAAATGGGTTGAAATCCAAGGTGGATCCAATTTGGTCCCCGCCGAGATAAATAATCATTAAGTTAAACGCTTGCCCCTAACCAATGGAATCGCTTCTTATTTTCACATTCTTATTGGGCCTGATTCTACTGAACCTTTTTTATCCCAAAACCCTTCCTAAAGCCCCACACTCACCTTTCCCCTCTGTTACAACACCTACTTCAACACTTTGCCTCTCTTTTCCACACCCCCTCACTCTTTACCTCCATCCCGACCCACTGACCACCATATCCATTTGATAACAGACGCCTCCCCTGTCAATGTCTGCCCCTACCGTTATCCCCATTTTCAGAAACAAGAAATTAAGCGCCAAATTGACGACATGCTTCATGATGGCTTAATTCAACCCAATCGTAGCCCATATTCATCACCAGTCCTCCTTGTTCACAAGAAAGACAAGACACGACATATCTGTTTCAACTACCGGGCCCTTAATGCTATTACTGTCAAGGATAGGTTTCCTATACCTACCATTGAAGAGCTCTTTGATGACTTTCATTCTGTGAAATGGTTCTCTGAGCTCAATTTGGCCCAAGGATTTTATCAGATTCGAATGGCTTTCGAGGCCACTATGAATATCTAGTGATGCCATTCGGGCTTTGCAATGCCCCCTCCACTTTCAAGCAATGATGAATGACTTACTTCGTCCTTACTTGTGCCGCTTCATCATCATTTTCTTCGATGATATCCCTGTTTTCAGCAAGACTTTTGAGGAACACATTCGTCATCTTCAGTTGGTTTTTTGTTTACTCTAACAGGGCCAATTTTTTCTCAAATATTCGAAATGTGTGTTTGGACAATAGAAAATCAAATACTTGGGTCATATTATCTCTGGTGCGGGAGTGGAGCTGGTTCCTTCCAAAATTGATGCAATGCTTGCATGACCCACACCATCTTTTCAGAAGTCCCTACGTGGATTTCTAGGCCTAACGGGGTTTTATCGTTGCTTCATTAAGGATTATGCTAAACTTGCTTTTCCTTTGACTTGTTTACTTCGCGGGGACTGCTTCCAATGGAGTTCCGATGCGCAAGTGGCCTTTGAGGCTCTTAAATGTATTATGACCATAGCTCTTGTCCTGGCCCTCCCAGATTTCACCTCTCCATTTTTTGTTGAAACAGATGCCTCTGGTTCTGGCATGGGTGTTGTTTTGTCTCAACATAACCATCTCATCGCTTATTTCAGCAAAAAATTTTGTCCCAAGCTTCTGCGCTCCTCCACTTATATTCAGGAACTTCACGCCATCATCTCTATAGTCAAGCGTTGGCACTAATACCTTTTGGGTCACCCTTTTTTCATCCTCACTGACCATCCCAGTTTAAAGGATTTGATGAACCAAGCTATCCAAACCCTAGAGCAACATGTTTATTTGGCTAAACTTCTCGGATATGACTACACAATTAAATACAAGGTTGGAAAGCACAACCTTGTTGCTGATGCTTTTTCACATATTCACAATCCTGATATGGCTTCTGCCTATTAGATTCTCTCTATTCCACAATTCCAATTCCTCGATGATATGAAGAAGGAATTGGCGACTTTGAAGGAATTTAACACCTTGTGCCAACAAATATCTATGTCCCCAAATTCTTACCAAGATTACAAGATTGTTAATAGTTTAATACTTCACAAGGGATGTATTTGAGTACCAAAAAGTTGCCCCTTCATTCCACGCGTCTCCCCTCAACGGTCATATAGGTGTCGCAAAAACTCTTAGCTGCCTGTCTGCAAATTTTATTTAGCCAGGAATGAGAAAGGATGTTCAACGTTTCATTTCTAAATGTTCTACATGCTTACAAACCAAATATATTGCTCAAATACCCCTTGTTTACTTCAACCTATACCACCATCCTCTGCTCCGTGGGAGGATCTTGACCTTGATTTTATCACCGACCTTCCCTCTTCTTCGGGTTTTAATGTGATTCTCATAGTTGTTGATCTATTCACAAAAAGGGCTCATTTTGGCACTTTTCCGGCACACTTTACAGCAAGCAAAGTTGCCCAACATTTTCTAGACATGGTCTGCAAACTTCATGGTTTTCCTAAAAGTTTGATTTCTAATCGAGACCCCATTTTTATCAATCATTTTTTGCAACACCTATTCCGACTTAATGGCACCAAACTTCAAATGAGTATCGCGTACCATCCTCAAAGTGATGGTCAAACTAAGGTCTTGAACCGTATTCTTAAGCAATATCTCCATACTTTTGTTCATAATAATCCATCCCAATGGACCAAGTTTCTTAGCCTTGCTGAGTGGTGTTATAACACTGCCACCCATTCCACTATTGGTATTTCTCCTTATTAGGCCACATATGGAAAACCTCCTTCAACCATCGTTCATTACCTCTTGGGCTCCTCTTTTATTGAAGCTCTTGACTCCTTATTATCATCTCGCAAAGATCTGATCGCTTATTTGGCCCGTCAACTTACCAAAGCACAACGATCTATGAAACATTTTGCTGACATTCATCGTTGTGCTGTCTCTTACAAAGTTGGTGAATGGGTGTATGTCAAACTTCGTCCATATCGACAATTGTCCGTCTCTGGTGCTCGATATCAGAAGCTTGGGAAATACTACTACGGTTCTTTTGAAATTATTGAAGCCATTGGTTTTGTTGCTTATCGTTTGGCCTTACCAGATTCTGCCAAAATCCACCCAGTATTTCATTGCTCTCTACTTAAACCACATCGTGGCCCACTTCCTCCCCCATAGAAGCTTCCTCTTATGTTCTCAGATGATCGATTGCTCATTCAGCCACTCTCCATTTTGAATTCCAAATGTGATGACTATGTTGTACCCCCTCGGCGTCTAGTTCTTGTTTAATGGCACGATCTCCCACTAGAAGATACCACATGGGAGTCTTGGGATTTATTACTAGCTCACTATCACCTTGAGGACAATGTGTCTTTCCAAGCGGTGACGAATGATAGGAACCACAGCCTAATAAGTACTGAAGTTGTTATTGATACTGAGGATGAACCCAATGTCACAAAGAATAGGCCTAAGAATGATGAAGGAGTTAGGCCTAAATGCATCACCAAACGACCATCTAATTGGGAGGACTAAGAACACTAAATATTCGCCAAATCTATTACTAGATAATTGTCATTCATATAGTGAAAGTTGTTATTTTTTTCTCTGTTACAATTCTGTTATGGTTCACCTTATATAACCATTGTAATGCTCATATGAATAAGACTGAACGTATAATTTTCAGAATATATTTCTCTCTTTAAGAGGATTGATCCTGACCTCCAATTCAAGATTCTTTTTTTTCTATCAATTGGCCTCACTCGGTGCATGATGAAAGTGTGCGAGTCTTCAGTGTATACCCTTCTCCATAACTTCATCGTTAGTACACAGTTAAGAAGTCGCATTACTCGTTGGAGTGTGGTTTGATGTTTAACAAATGATGTGGGGAAGACGGTGTGTCCATGGTTCCATTCGTAAAAGTTTGCCACGCACGTGCAAAAAGCATGGAGTATGCGTGAAAGATGTTGAGAAAGGGGAAGGAGATAGGGGTATAGCAACTCCTATTAATGACGGCTATTGGAAGCCTATGAAGACGGCTCGAAAACCGTTGTTGCTAAATTGTCGTTAAAAGTAACTTGTAATAACAACGATCTAAAAACATTGTCGTCATTGTGACATTATTTCACGACGCTTCAAAAGTCATCATGGAAATGGCTTTTTCTTCGAAGTAGGATGAGATCTCCCTACCAATAATGACGACGATCTTGGTATTAACCATCGTGGAAGTTTCAAAATTAACGATGGTCTTGGTAAGAATCGTCGTTAATTTCATTTTTTATAAAGACAGACTTGTTTTATTTCTTAACACGAACTTGTAAGTCAAAAAAACATTCAACACAATTGGAATACAAACAAACAGTGCCAACATAGATCCAATCCAAATAGTTTTAACAAAGTTAAAAATAACTTATCATATGATAAAATAAGTTTAAATTTCTAAGTCTCCCTAAACCTAACTTTCGCTAACTCTAGATAGAAATTATTTCGCCCAGGTTTATTGAACATAAGTTATTGCCCCTGAATCCATCAGACTTAGGTCATTGAATTTCTGCAAAAGTGTAGGAGAATTAGTAGCAATACATAGTTCAAGTTAAAATTGGTACATGAAATAGGTTACTATATTACCTTATCCCAACCACTTTCATAATTGCCTTGAAAAATGGTTGTCATCCATTGCATCACATAATAGCCACACTCAAAGCTCTCAGTTTGTTTATTACACTACACTTATAGTAATTGTATTTAATTATAAATACACATGACAATACTAAAGTAAATGAATGACATATAACGTATAAGTACCTAGAGGAAAATCCAAGTGACCCTTTTAGTATTGGCAGTCAATCTATCATTCAATATACTTTGTCCATTAAAAGCACTAAAGTTAAAATTTCAATGTTAGAAAACATGACACTATAAATATTCAAGATTCAAGTGTAAATGAAGGCATTTATTGAAAAAGACTTACGTATCAATTATGCTCTTCATATAAAGGGAGGAGGTCTATGGCAAGAGCAAAACCATAAAGCAGTACGCTCTGGCACTAATACAACAAACAGATACCAATGACAACTGCAATGAAAATTAATTTAAATACATCAAAATTTATTATTACAAAATTGAGACCTTATGAAATTAAAGATAAGTATATAGCTACCTATCTATATATGGAGCAATAAAAATCTTTTTACCTATCTATATATGGAGCAATACGTTTTTGTTCCAAGGCTTTTGTTACCCATTGGAGTCATGAAATGAGGGTTTATAAACCCATATATGTCATCCTTTCCCGCTTCCACACTCAAAACATGCAAGTACCTAATTTGACAATGAAAACACACAATTAATATCTGAGAAGGAAATGATTAAAAAATTATTTATAAATGATTCACTTACATCATCCATAATTTCACAATAGACACATTTAAGTCCTCTGTGCCTGATATGATCTCCATCAAATCAGTTTTATCTATGTACAACGGCAACTCGTTTTCTCTGCAAAAATAGTGGCTTTCCAAGGAATCGAAATTGCATTTATAGTCATGTTTGCAGTATATTCCACTAATGCTGCTATTGGATCCTCATAATTTTTTGACACATGCAACTCTGGTTCATCTTGCTACACACAAAACAAGCATAATATTAGTTAGTATAATATATATATATATATATATATATATATATAGTACATATGTAAAAATATTACTCCATATACAAACCAATTCAATGTGTGGTGTCATCCTCACGGGATGTTTCGGCCAGAGATGAAAGTTCTAACTACTTGTGATAAAATACCAACCTCTAATGTCGGTATAGGTTCTGTAGCATCACCATAACATATTGTCTCCACCATAACCTTTAAAGCACATTGACCATGTAACATGGTTGAACCTTCAAAGCACTTCTCATGTGCCACCAACTGAGGTGGAGATACATAATCTACCAATGTGTACAACTCACATTAGGAACCGAAGCCAATGTCACCCCTTGTTTCAGCTGCAGCTGAACAACTTCTTTTTATATTGACTGTAACAACACCAGGAGAAAGGTTAGGTTCTCCCACAATGGGGAACTTTTGCGACAACAGTAAGGTTTCTAGTCGTTTGTCAAATGCATCCATCATCGCTTGCCGCTCTAATCTCATCTCTTGACGCTCTTGCCTGATCTGCTCCCGTTCTTGTCTCATCTCCTCTCGTAGTTGCTCTGCCAAGTTAACTTTCATTTTCTGCAAGGCTTCCTTTGTATTCACATTAAATGATGAATGAGATTGTCGATGCGATGACCCTCCAAAGTAACTTTGAATCCCCACACCGTATCCAGTGGTACGAACACGTCCAGGGTGTTTAGGTCATCCAAGAGCAATACTAAGAATATCCTCTCGACCATGAGGATTGAAGGCACCTTGAGTATGTTGTTCAACTAGAGAATCCTACAACAGGGAAACATATATAATTAAAATATTTTCCTTGCAATAATAAGTTTAAAGTTAAAACATAGAAACAAAATTACTCATAATCCACTCAGCAACCCGTTGTGATTCATCTAAAGTCCATGTTCCTGATTTTTTTTAAACGGGCCTTCTTCCATTTCTCATGCCTAGATGGTGGGGATGGAGGTTCAATGGAATCTACACTACCATCGTCACCACCTGAACCACCACATGCCTTCATCTTTTCACTAATCATCTTCTGTTCTAGCTTTTGATAGCCACCATGAGAAAACAAGTGTGGAGTCTCATTATGTGCTTGTATGTCTTGTGCTCTTTTCCAAACACCCTGTAAACATTTTAATGAAATTTATTTAGTATTTAGTAGAATATGGAATAAAATAGATACAAATGATAATACTAACCTCCCATTTTTCACTTTCTAGAATTTGTACGAATTGTTGTCAAGTTTCTTTAGTAATGCAAGTATACTTATGACAAGGACTTTCTCCTTTTCTTGCACCATACACATAAACTGATGTTAATTTTGATTTAAATTAACGCCATTTGATGGCAACTGAAGACAAAATCTTTGACTTCAGCGTCCTCACATTAGGGATATAAAAAACCATCTACATATATATGGAAAAAAATATAAATTAGAACATTTAGTATTTCATAAAGATTTTAAAATGTACAAAATTAATTACCATAATATCCTCCCAAATGATGTTTCTCTCATGCTCGGTGACATGATCCCAAGATGGTGTCAATATGGAAATCTTCTCCCGAGCCACTATACTGAGATAGGTGTGAAATATCTCTGCATTAGGCCTAGTTGCCCTACCAGTTTGGACATCGACATCCACCAGTGTCTACTTGCCACTAGCTAACTTCTTAAGGAGGGACTTTAATCTAGTAGCTCCTTTGCCAGTTCTCTTTGGAGGGCCTTCATCGGAAGACATTTTCCTGTTTTAAAATGAAAATGATAAAACATTAATAACTTTACTTATAAATAAAGGCAATAAATTTAATGACAAAAAAATTTACAATAAATTGTACACACACACACACACACACACACACACACACACACACACACACACACACACATATATATATATATATATATATATATATATATATATATATATATATA
>Ga0214543_1005413_pt1 | contig 23521 bp, 14 predicted proteins | sample CNSS2metaG_FD_160094 | JGI IMG/M metagenome (GOLD analysis project Ga0214543, IMG submission 160094) | Root nodule microbial communities from cowpea collected in UCLA plant growth center, Los Angeles, California, USA - CNSS2 | ecosystem: Host-associated > Plants > Roots > Nodule | place: USA... | reverse complement strand
CTGAACTACTTCCTCCAATTTACAAAACCCCCCCTGGTAGACCAAAAAAACTACGAAGAAGGGAAGCTGATGAACATGTCAGTCATTCCAAGCTTTCAAAGAAAAATATCATGGGAAAGTGCAGCAGGTGCAACCAGTATGGTCATAATATAAGAAGCTGTAGAAAGGGCATGAGAAGAAAGGTAAATAATCATCTATACTTTCATTCAATTAATGATATTGTACAACCACAAATCTGAATGTCTAGTACATACTCACATGACAGGGAAACACCCAAACTGGAAGTGGAGCTACTCAAACTAGAAGTGGAACTACGAACGGTGCAGGCCCATCTAACCATAGCTCAACTAGTAGAAGAAGACGCAGACCCATGCTTGCAGCCAACAACAACCAAGGAGAAAGAGCACCAACACAAACAAGAAGCAGATCGGCACAAGTTTTAGGCTCTCAAGCAAGTAGTAATACTGCACAGCCCACGTGAAATTGAATGGAGATCCAAACTTTTTTGTTGCTTTATTAAAGAAATCTGTAATAGACAATTACTTTTGACACATTGGGCATAGGGATAGTGGACCACTATTTTGTTTTGGAGCACCACTTTTGTTGCTTTATTAAACTTTGTAGTGCTGTATTTAAAAATGTGGACCACTTTGTCTATTATGGAATACTTTAATGAATGCAATAGCAGGGACCACTTTTGTTGCTTTATTATACTTTGCAGTGCTGTATTTATAAATGTGGACCACTTTCATATAACGCTCTAAATCTCTTGAATACTTTAATTGTCAAAAATAGGTGGAAAAACACGAATCATTTAGTTGTCAAAAACTTATTAAACACATTTATTTTATGCTAATGGCGAATTATATACACTGTCATCTATAAGAACATTTTTTTCTCTTAAGCTTAACCATTGCTTTTAGTTATATATCTGACAAAATATTCCAAAATCTATATAAAGTCCACTGATTGTAATTTGAATCCTCTGATTGTAATTTGAAACCTACCAAATACAAAATGTTGTGGATCATAAATATTCTAGACCATAAATATCATTAGTAATACCAAAATGGAATCCAATACTCATATCATTAGTAATACCATTTTCATCAGTACAAACTAATTCCCCAGAAATACAATAACTAATTACAGTTTAACTTGAACAAAAACATAACCACAAATACAATTGAAAATGCCCACGACAGTACAAATAAAAGTTGCAGCAATTTCCCAAATGTTTTCTCTTTTTGCAATTTCCTTTTCAACTTCTCGTTTTTCTTAATCAAGTCCAGTATCAATTTCTCCTTTTCCAAACAAACTTCCTCTTCTTCAAATCGTTTTCCGGCGCCAGCTTCAAATTCCGATTCTCTACCTTCACCTTTACATTCCTCTTCATTAACCCATTCAAAATAATTACAATTTGAATTGGACTGCAAAAAAATTGAAACCATTACAACAGCCACCAAAGCAAGGTTGAGTAAAACAAATGCAATTTCTCACTTACCGCCCAATTTCGACATCTCCAAAATAACCTGCCCTTGTTCTTCACAGTACCTGCCTTTAGGAGCAACAATCGTTCCCCACACCCACACACTTTCGATGCTATTTCTAAACATGACATTGAGCTTTGAGAAATTTTCGAACCACTTTTCCTTTGCCTACAATCAATTCCGGAACTACCACTCTTCATCACCTACGTTTCCCCCGCACCAAAGTGAACTCCTCAAGCTCCTCACCAACGATCCTATCTCACAATTCAAAATTTAGGGTTTAATTTAGGGTTCCAAACGTTACCCTCAGACCCCTTTTAAGACCCCTTTTAAAACACGTGTTACTGTACCTGAGTGAAAGTAAAAAACGGGATCCTGACGTGGCACTCCGTCTGCCAGCTTTCTAATAAACCTAACGGAGTTAAAAAATGAGGACGAATTCCATGCGTTTCAGAACGTGAGGGACTTAAATAGCGCATCTTTTGAATGAGGGACGAAAACCAAAAACGCTCAATACTTGAGGGACGAAAAACATAATTAACCCATATTTTTACAATCAACCCAATTTGAAATAAGTGTAAGATAGTTTATTACCATACACTCTGGATATAACACTCTGGATATGTTAACACTCTATATCCTGCTTTTACTTGTTATCATATAATACTTTCTTGAACCACAAATTTTGGTCAAATCTTGAAAAGATAGCTTATTCATACAGTAAAATGCTTATTATACAAATAATGTTGTAAAGTAATATTAAAACTGACATTATAAATAAAATGTAATAAATATATTCAATACACATTGATTCAAAATTTGTTAAATAATAATTAAAGTAATAATTTAAAATAAAATATATTTATCTATTCAAATAATAATAAAAAATAATAATTATAATATTGTTATTTTAAATGCATAAATTATTTTTTGTATTATTATGGCTGATATATTGTAAATGTATTCAATATATATGAAATTCAATAAAACTAAGAAATTTATTATTAAGTTATGAGAATAATAATTTAACTTGTGTAATTAATCATTTGGTTATTGACAATAATAAATTTATATAAGCTAAATTACTTAATACAATTAGTAACAACAATGTAATTAAGTAACTAATATTTAAATATGACATTGTAATATTATTACTAAAAACTCTCGTATTATATAGAATATTGTTTACAAATTTGTTAAAAAAAATTCAAGAAAAAGCTTTTTCTGCCATTTTTTTTTAATTTTAATTGACAAGTAATTCCTTCGTGGATAATAATTTCCTACAAAATTTTGCAAGTATTTCCTATAAAATTTGTTGCAAAAAGTGTTTTATACAAAATATTTTACAAAAAAATTGGTAGAAATTTCTTGTATTTTTTTTGGCAACAAAATTCGTAAGTATTTCTTACGAAAAGATTTTCAAAACAAAATTGGCAGAAAATATGAGATTTTATTGTAGTAGTGTATGTTTTTGTTAGTTATTTTTTATTTTAATATATATATATATATATATATATATATATATATATATATGTGTGTGTGTGTGTGTGTGTGTGTGTGTGTGTTAATTAAAAATAATCAGTTTATATTAGGAAAAATATATTTTCTATAATTAACATGAAATGATATATTTTTGTTAGTTATTTTTTATATTTAAATATAGATTTGTGTTAATTGAAAATAATTAGTTTATATTAAGAAAAATATATTTCGTATAATTAACATGAAATGATATATTATTGTTAATTATTATGTATTGTATATTTGATGATTAATTTTTAATGTTTGACAACACTTAACTATTAATTATTCTAATTAATTATTAATATAATTCATATTTCACACAACTTAAATAAGCTTTATGAAGTAAACTTATTTTACAGTGGTCAAATCATTACATTCTCAATCAATAAGAAGGGTTTGATTTTGGCGACAAGCAATATTTATTAAGTGTCTTTTCAATACCTCTGCAGTTTGTTTTAGTGGAGGCCCTTTTAGATTTGGTGAATCAATTTTCTAATACTATATATATTATACTCAATATGTCTATTAACTTGGTTCAGTATATCTATTATTTTGGTTCAGTGATAATCTAATATTTTTGTGTTAATTTATTTATTGTAGGTAGGTTATTTCATTGAAGTAGTTTTTTTTTCGTTTCATTATAAAGTATTGTGAAATTAATTGAAATTAATTATAAATAGCTATTCTCATGATAAAGTATGGTCAAATCAATTATAAATCTATCTATTCAAATTTGACGTTACTTATTATGAAGTGTGACTATAATTAACTATAATAAAGTTATTTTACTTTCAATGCTTAAATTATATTTTTGTGATATTAAGATTGATTTAATAGTTATAAAAATAATAATTTACCTTATATAAGATTAACTATTATAAAAAATTCCAATAATAAAAGAAATGTATTATACAATTATTAAAACGATTATTAGATATAATTATAAAATGTATAATATTACTTATTATAAAAATATAAATTAATTAAAAAATTTAAAAAAACATTTTTAATTATTATTTAAATTAAATAGTCATTTACCTCTTATAATATTACTTATTATAGAAAGGTCGATTAATAAGAGAAATGTAATATACATTTAATAGCACAATTATTATAAATAATAATAAAACGAATAATTATATACTATATTAAAATGAATTGTATATTTTTTTGTTATTGTAATAGTTAATTGTATGTATCTTGTGCAATATGATCGTGTAAGCAATATATGATAAGTTATTTTTTATGTTTTTTGAAATCTTATTGTGATTCCATTATAAACAATAATAATGGACCTTTTGTTTTACTTTGTTGTATTAAATTTATTGTATTTATTTGTAGTTATATAAGATACTGGTTTTAGTTTTTTTCAATAACTGAATTTATTTCTTTTATTTGTAATAAAAAATTTGATATAACAACAATAATAATAATAATAATAATATTAACAATAACTTATATAATATGAAAGTTTTAAAGATATGAAAGATTTTGAACATAAATATTTATTATGTTTAACATAATTACCACATAGATAAAATAATAACTTAATGGTACATTTGTTTAGCATATGATGAATTAAAATTCAATGCTAACCATGTAAGTATACAATCAACCAAGTCTAAACATCGAAGATAGCATTATCTCTTACACCTTTGTTACTCAAACCACACTTTGAGATGCCTTCAACTGCCTTTAACCGTTTAGGTATCAAAATTCAATCCATCGAAGGTAAATTCAGTTCCTAGAACTATCGGTTATGTAATAAAGCATTTGCAACAACCAATGAACACAAACACTTCAGTGACTATAAACACTAAAGAAGCCTTACAAACCATAAATCATATAATGTTATTGTTAGGACAAAAGTAACATGATGGCAAAAAAAATTTAAAAATTGAACTACATGGATTGAGATTTAGTGTGGGAAAAAATGGTAATTGTTGTGGTGATCAAAATCATGTTGGCCACAATCAACAACATCAACCTCACCTACAATTATTTCATCAAGATTTAACCTTAGTACACTATAATCTTGTTCGACGTTAAAGCATTTCAATCTGCAAACAACATCAACAAATGATATCAGTCAAACAATGATATTAAAAATGAAAAATAGTAAATATACTTTCTAAAAACAAAAGGTTTAAGTTTTTCTTCAAAGTAGAAGAAATAGTTGGTTTATCTTTGACAACCTTTGCTTCCTTAATACAAAAATAACAAAATAGTATTAGAGAAAGAAATAGTTGAAAAAAAGCACATTTTGTTTCTCTAAAAAAAACCACTAATTTTTCAACATACATATCCCTCTAAAATCAAATCGAGTTCAACCAACATCCCCATCCAAATACCCTAGAATACATTATTCTGAAAGTCTAGTGAAAATGATTTCTTCCATAGGGTAACTAAAAATAACCATGAAAAATAAAGAAAAAAAATTAAACTTTGGGACCCAGAAAACAAAAATCAAAATTCACAAACCCAATATTTTACAACGAAAACAAACACCTAAGTGCAGAACAAAAGCATAACTATATAACGAACTCCCCTCAATGGTAACATTACAAATACAAAAAACAAATCCAACAACCATAGCGTTTAAACATAACATCCCCGTACCTACAATAATCTCAACCCAAAAACTAAGAATGGAAAAAATGTATAGGTATATTTGAAGATGAAGAAACCAAAAAGATAAGTTCTTTGAAAAAAAAATAATAACCTTCATAATCGTGAGGATTGTGGTTAACCAAATAACCATCTGATGCACCCATGCTCTAATATAGGAGATAGAAGGTAAAGACAAAATCAGTATTTGGCAAATTATGGAATGACCAAAAACCAAAAACACAAAACTACCATGAACCCAAAGTAGAAGAAGACCGACCACGAAGAAAAAGAAAGAAAACTCAAGCTACTGACCTTCAACAACTATTGATATTGGACACAATGTTCATTGCAAAAGAAGTAAAAAAAAAAGAAAAAGAAAACCTTAAGAAAGAGCACTAACCTTAAGGCCGAAGGGTTTTCTTCTGATCATGTAGATTTGTCGTTTTACGGAAGAAGAATGAAAATAGGTTTTTTGGGAGAAGAAGAAGAAAAGCAATTGTCTGTCAATCAATATGTCAATCAATATTTTAATCAAGCATTAAATGTGGAATCATTTAAAGATTTGATCATCCATTAGAGGATGAAGCGGGAAAACTTAAATGCACACTCACGGCCAGATTTTTTCATCATGGGAGCGGGAAACAAAAAGAAAAGCATAAAGACCAAAAGGTCCTTCTATTTACACACATGTCAATGAATGACAATGACATATATGGATGGATCCCTACACCCAAAAACCACTTCTTCAAACAATGTTCATCAAATAGTTTTTCTTTCTACCAACAAAAGTGTTCATCAAACACTACAACATATAAAAAACATGTTTAGTTTAAGATTCATCAGAACAAACAAAACTAACCTCGCAATTAGTTTCTCCGATTTGTCGAATCCAACATTCTTCAAGTTGGAAACAGTCACATTCTTCAGACCCAATGGTCTTTATGTGATGAACACAACTTTGATCCCAAGAGCCAACAATTTGTTGTAGAGTTTAAGAGTCTCAAGTAGTGCAAATGCCTCACCATACGAAACCCAAATCTTGAAAAGGACATTAAATCCTTATACTTGAGCCTTATCTCTCCAAACCTAAAAAAATCAAAACTGAAAAATGTTAAATCCAACAACTGACGATCAATAAAAAAGTTCAAAAAAAAGAAAGAAAAACATTTGAAGCATAAAAAGAAAAGAAAAGAAAAACTACAAATTGAATCTTTTTTAATCCGCTTTTGCAAAGGGCCTTAGATCCTTATCCTTGAGCCTTATTTTGTTCAATGTCAAAGCACTTCAATCTAAAAAAAAAAATCAAACCTTTCATGAAGAACAATCAACACGAAGTAAAAAAATTAACAGAATACGAAGAAAAAGAAAGAAGAAGGATCCACGAAGAAGAAGAAAAAAAAGGAAGAAGAACAACAAAAAATAACCTTGATGAAGCAAATGTTCTATTCTGCATGAAGAACAATAAATAGGAAGTTAAAAAAATGTAACTTCGTATGAAGAAGAAGAAAGAAGGATGGACGAAGAAGACAGAAGAAGAGAAAAACCTAACCTTGACGAAGCAAATGGTTCAAAACAGATTGTATTGGGGAAGAAGATGTTATCTACTGACAACTAACGTCAATCACTAATTACTTCAAACGGCAAAACCAAACAACATCAAAAAGACAAAAATAGCCTCAATTTTAGACGCATGTCAATTAAATAGAATGTCTATTTTAGTAATTTACCTACACTAACATTGTCTTAGATATATAGTAGACAAGAACCATAGTTGTGCGATTGTTGAGATTTTAAGAAATCTCAACATTCATGAGGTACACGCCCATCTCATGCATCGTTTCATCTCACTGAAATGCTACTTATATTTAGAATCTTTCTTTTATGATCTCGCACTCTCCCAAACTTTCTTCTTTAGGTTTCTCTTTTTCTTGGATTCAAAGCAAGAAGAAGAATATACGAAAAACTAGTGAGAACAAATAAAGGAGAAAATTTGTCCTTGATTTAAATCATATAATAAAATAAAATTTTATGTATTTGAAATATAATGTGTAAAATTCATTTGGAAGAACAATTTAATATTAAACTTATATTTAATAGAATAAATTTAAAACAAAATTAAGAAAATAGTATAGAATTTTAATAAATAACAAAAATATATTTCAAAAAAAAAACAATTAATTAAGAAAATATCAAATAAGAAGTGATCGGTATTAGTTGATGAAATAACTTTTATAAGCGATCGATGTGATTATACAATAATTTAGGAAGTTAACCTTTAAAAAGAAAAAGAAACATAAATTTATTAAGCTAAATATGGAAATTTACAATCTTGAAAGTTGGAATAATTCTTGAAGCTTGGAAATGCTTAAACAAGAGACAAGTGGCATCTCCACCAACATGACTTTTTCCCTTAACTGTCACGTCACATAATTAATTTTTACACACTACGTTCTATTCTTCATCTAAGAGAACCCCTTTTTCATATCACTCTCCATCTTTAACATGTTCATCTTCCCACAAAATGATATGTCATCTTCTCTCTTCGATTACTTTGTCATCTTTCTCTCTACCATTCTCTCTCGGATTACGTTCACAATAAGCATTTTTTGTTATTTTTTATCGCTTTTATGCTTTGAACCGTTCTACATATATACATCATTGTTGAAATGGTTTTGTCTTTTGCTTTCATTGATGTTTTTCTTTTATGTGTTTGTATTTTCTGACTTTGAAACCTATTTTCATTTTCGATTTTTGGTCTTTTTGTTCTTTACTTTTGACTTGCATTGAATGTTCCTTGCAAAAATATTACAATTGTAATTATTTAAGAATACAAATCTCTGTTTGTTTTTGTTTTTGGAAATTTTTGTTTTTGAATGCTTGAAGCATTGTTCAATGTTTTGGACAACGTTTCTTTTAGTTAAAGTTGTATTTATTTTGCTTTGCACTTTTTGATGTTATCTTTGATTATTAGTGATTATTAGGGATTATGTTTCAATGTCTCAATTTATGATGTCTCAATTAGGGAATTGAGATCAGCAATTTTGAATTTTGGCAGCTTCAAATTAAGAATTTTGATTCGAAATTTAAAATTCCTTTATTTATTTATACATGCTTATATATTTTCGTACCTTAAATGCTTGACACCTTTATACATTTTTGTTTTCAAATTACCTCTATGTTCTTTGACTTAGTTTATTGAGTTTATTTCTTTGTTTAGTGTATTGTTTTCAATTTACATTTTTGTTCACAACATTTAGAACATATATAAAAATGAATATGCAAAAATGAGTTTATTCGTTGAATGAAATCTATCCAAAAAAGAAACACTAGAACATAATTGCAAGGGTATTGAGGATGTGGTTGGTCTTTGATTTCATTAAGCAAAAGTCTTCTTTTTCATTAGAGATGATACTACAAGACAAGGAGGTAAGATACACCCCATTCATGATCAATATAAATTTGTTAGAACTTCCTATATGACTTATGACTTCTGATATTGAAAATGGAAATGTGAATGCAGGGTCACACCATTCATCATGCCTCAAATAGGAAGACGCTAATTTACAAATTTTAATTTCACCTTTCAGAAGGCAAAGTTTATTATATTCAATGCTTTAATATTGCATGTAATGGAGATTCTTATAGAACTAGACATCATAGTTACAAGATCAACTTCAAATCGGAATAAAGGTATTTTTAGTTGATAATAAATTAGTTCCAAAGGCTAACCCAAAATACATCCCTTTGTTTGTTCTTACTACTCCTGGATTTGACAATGACTACTTAGATGGTATCTACATGTTCTTCAGTTTCCAACTAACTACTTCACCTTGAAGTCTACATTTTAATGTTCATATCTGTTGATTTGTTGATATAGATGTTATTGAAGTTGGAACTGAGAGGGAGATTGAAAAACAAAATGGAAGAAAGACAAATCAATATACAAAATCTTATATAAATCTCCCTTAACCCTAAGCTTTTCATATTGCATTTCATTAATTTGCAACTAATTTGAGAATGAGAGCTTTGCGAAAGATATATTTCGAAAAGATATTTAGATAATTTGTCTATCAATTTGAAATTGCATATGACATCATATGCAACCTTTCAAAATGCTTGTTTGACTAGGCCAAATCTTAATAAGGATGGGGTAACCTTGACTCCCCCAACCTTGATGCCAAATTCACAACTTTCGAAGATTTTTTTCTTTTAATAGCAAACACAAGGGTCAACGTTGGTGATTAAGAAGGACACAATTTTTTGTAGTCTTTGCTCACGTACAAGGTGAGAATGTAGTACACTTATGGAAGGAAGATAAGTCTATCCACACTACTTGCAATATGTCAAGAATGATCTCTAATGGCCTTGCATGGATATTAGACATTAAAATAATGTGTAGTTTAGAAATAATATTTTGGCCCCCAAAATTATTAATTAAGATATGCCATTACTTTATATTATGCATGTCAAAGTATATACTTTGTTACGATCATAAGATAAAGCCTTGCAAAATTTTTTGTAAAGTTTTAATACAAAATTCAATCTTCCATTATTGTGTATTGGAGATGTCCTTTTCACAATAGATGTAGGTCATATTTTAGGCTCCTATTATTCATTATTGTATATTGAATTTATTAAGAAAAATATTTGAGGCTTACAAAAAATTTATTTCTTTCTATGTTTTTCTTTTAAATGTTAACGTAGTACAAGCAAACGATGAACATAATCAATAAAAATTGTCCGGAAAGTAATGGAAATTACTCATGGGTGGAATTTGAAATTTACTCCCAACACAAGTAAAAAAACATTTTCGTATAAAGAAAAGTTTAAATATAGACTTTTAAAAGTGAGTAGGATTTAAAGATTTTAATAAAATGCAAATTGACTTGAATTAAATATTTTATTTAAAATGGTGAATGTGAACATTGTTCTCGTGTGAACTTTTATTTTTAAGTATTATTTTTTTAAAATATGTTTTTAGTTTCTAAATTTTAACATGAAATTAAAATTCATTGTTGTATCAAATTTTAGTATATTTTGGTTTCTAAACTTTAAAAATAATGAATATAATTTTTTAATCCAATTACATTAAATTTTTTGACGTATTAAACGTGTCAAACAGTGTAAACAACTTTCCCAACTAACATTGAAGCATGAATTGTGTTTGACACTTCAAAAAATTTTAATATAATTGAATTAAAATTACTATATCCATCTATTTTTAAAGTTTGAAAAATAAAATGAATCAAAATTTCAGACATAAACAAAATTCATAAATACGTCCAAGTTTAAGAACTAAAAAATATTTAACTATTTTTTTGTTTTTATGTTAAACATCACTATAAATCCTGACATTTCACCCAAACTGACACTTTATAGTACACTAATAATTTTTCATCACTTGAAAAATATTATTATAGAAAAAAAAAGAGCAATTTCTGAAAAAAAAAAGGAAAGAAAAGAGCTTTGCATAACAGCATCTAGATTATATAAAAATATTACCATAAAAGAGCAATGGAATTAAAAATATATCTTTCGAGAAATACAGGGATCGAAAATGGATATGAATCCCAAAACCCTAAATATAGTGTCACGTTAATTTATATCTGACTGCTTCAAAAAATCTGAAACTAAGCCGATCGAAAATCCAGGTTCATATATACCAATGCGATGAGTAGTAATTTGTACTTTTTAAAAATTCAAATCAGACTTGTCAATTTGTATGGATCTGTGTTAACTACATTTGACTTGACTGGCTATCTTACAAGGGTATATATGTTCTCAATAATTAATGACATTCGACACGTGTCTGCATTTTAAGTGCCCACCCATCATAGTGGTTAACGATCAATCAATGAACATAAGTACGAGAACCACTACAAGAAACTAAAATATTACATCAAAGAATGTTCAAAGTCTGTCGTCTGAGGTAACCCTCAGCTTATGACTTTATGATCTGTTGTTACTCAGAATAGGAAGAGTCACTTGTATCAATCTGGAGAGCTTCCATACGATGCAAATGAGAAGCTGCAAACAATACTGCTGGTCCCATTTTTTACAGTATATCAATACATTTTTTTACACAAGAGAACACTTCACTTACGCCCACCAATCATACCAGGTCCCATTGTCCCTGACATGCTGGATGATGAACCACTGACCTTTCCATCTGTGTTTCCGAAAACATTCAAATCTTCAAATAGCCTGTAAGATGGAACAAAAGTCTTCTGCCCAGTTGCACTTGCAGAAGTTCCACCGGTACCACCTCTGGCAGAGAATGAATTATTGTTTAACACTTGCGGCCTTACTCCTGGAGCTAAAGGATACGATACTGTTGTATTGGCTTGTGTTGAAATCACATTTGTAGCAGGAGAGTGATTTTGATAGTTGGCATATCCAGGTGTAGCTGCCCATGGTGGGGGAGGATATCTTGCAGGGTATTGATGATGCTGATTCTGAAATTGTTGCTGATGTTGATTCTGAAATTGTTGCTGTGACTGAGGTTGATTCTGAAATTGTTGCTGCGACTGAGGTTGATTCTGAAATTGCTGCTGTGACTGAGGTTGATTCTGAAATTGTTGCTGCGCCTGAGGTTGATTCTGAAATTGCTGCTGTGACTGAGGTTGATTCTGGAATTGTTGCTGTGGCTGAGGTTGATTCTGAAACTGTTGCTGAGGTTGAGGCTGATGACCGTGTACGGTTTGGGGCTGATACTGTGAATGCTGTTGGGGATTGGGTTGTGGGTGTGGATGAGGTTGGGGTTGAGATTGCAGTGTTTGGTGCTGCGGCTGATACTGTTGAGGTTGCTGCTCATTATGAGGTTGCAAATGTTGTTGATACTGTTGACTATATTGATTATGTTGAGGTTGTTGTAATACATGTGGGGATTGTAGTATGGGTTGAGATTGCAATTGCTCAGACTGGGGCTGAGACTGGTCCTGCTGGGTCGGTTGATGATGCTGTTGTTCGAATTCATAATGTGTATTACGAGATGAGGGTGGGGTTGGGGATGGAGACCGGGATTGATACGTCTGTTGTTGAGGCTGGGCTTGAAATTCTGACTTAGATTGAGGTTGAGCCCAGGGGACAACGTAACTGTTGTATGACAAATTTCCCGGATATGTTTGGGAAGCAAAATACCCTTCTGATGTGGACTGAACAGGTATCTGATGCATGCCTTGGGTAGAGGCTGATGGTGCATAACTTGTCTGTGGAGACGGTGCATAACTTGTCTGTGGAGATGGTGACACTGACAAAGTGATACTCAGTAAGTCAATAATGTCCTGATCCTTTGCAGTAGTAACTGGGGCAGGTGGGTTGGAAAGAACTAATGCATTGGATGGAACTGAAGTTGAGGGGTTTGGAACATGTGGAGTTGTGTTGGTAGTGTTAACTGACGCTGAATTTTGGCTGGAACCAGTTGCGGTATCATTTGAAATCACTGGCTGTGACTTAGAATGCCTGCAATAGTAAAGAGTTCACATTGAGTAAAAAATTATTGACATGGTAGAACAATTTCATCACCCATGACCTCCAATATATGTTGGTATACGGGCTTTGCAAGAAATTGTATAACAAAATTGGGGCTTCTAAAAAAATAGTTGTAGGACAGAATGAAATAACATGAGTGGAAGTATTAAATGAAAATACATGCCTAATGCAACGATTTGTACATGCTTATCCATTCATGTCCATACACAAAAGACCTAAACAGATATTCTAAACTAGTTTATTTCTTAGATGAGTTATAAGCAAGCAAGACTGAAAAGAAAAACAGGTTTCAATAACCATGAGCCACAAAATATTAAATATATTATCAGTTCTAAGTGACCTCCGAGCTAGCTGTGCAAATTCATCCTCTTCCTCTTCATCACTCTGGCTCCCGGTTTCAGAAAGCACTATGGCTGAAGAGCTACCTTTATGCGTTGAAGAAGACACTCCCGGGGTGGAGCTGTTTACATTGGATTGATCTACACTAGGTTGAGCTTCAGTTGGCACAGTGCTGGGACTTGCTCCTTGAATTGGAAACACAGTACCAGAAGCAATTGCGTCATGCCTAGCTAGCAAACCTTGAATACTATCATTTAGTTCGAGGCCTCGTCCAAGAAGCTCCTCGTCCCTATGAAAAAACCAAGGTGATAAAAGATTATTCCCCATATACGTGGACAGACTTCACGAAGTAACAATCAAGTATATTTGGGTGTGTGCCAGATGGAAAAGCCAAGTAGAACTAACCCAGTTGAAGTTAGCATCTGCATCAACTTTTTCTGGTTTGTGCGACACCGATCAACAAGATCAATAATTACTTCGTCTTTTACAGCCTACAAAACATGAAAATCAAACATTAAATCGTTTCGGTTGAAGAAAGGAGGATTCAGAAGGCCAAGAAAAACCGATTAACTTACTTCACGATCACCAGGATTCATAGCCTGCAACATGTCACCCAAAAGATCCAAAACATGTCGCATGGAATCCAAGCTTGACATACTGAGTATTTCAAGAAAAAGTTAGCTTAAAGACTCATCTGATAACACACAGAAGTTCGGTCACACAAAGGACAGCAGAGGAAGCAAGGATGAAAAGGAAAAAATAGAAGGTCGACATTAACCTTAAACTTTCTATCTCAGTAGCCATAGTTTCATCCAGTGTTTTTGATGAATTGCTCGACATTCCATATCCAGCTTGCATATTTCTTATATTTGGATGCGTAGGAGGAGGAGTAAATATTGGAGCTGCATCTGGTGATCTCTTTGGAAAAACTACTCCAGATCGCTGCCATACATATAATTCAACACAATATTATGATGATATAATCTGATGGTCATTAAATTACAGCTCACATGTGGATATGGCTCACAGATATCAATGTAATATTTTATCATGTACTTAAAATGTAAATTTGGAACAAACGGGATGATGGTTGGCCTTTGCCAGGGAACAATTCTCCAAGCTGAGATGTTGATGGAATAAAGTATGTGGAACCTTAAAAAGTTAAAATTCATCCATTTGTCACTAAAGAATTGCGAGATAACTTTATAGTTTTAGGCAAAGGATCTATATGTGTTTATTGAGGTGACACATTTAGCTACAAAATACAGATTTTTACACTTGTTATAATAAGAAGTAAAAGTATCTTCTTAAAATTTGTAATCTCACCCTTAAGATGAACCAGATATCATTTACAGAACATTCACAAATGCCAATTATATAATTTTGAAAATCTAGTATCCCACTTTCACATGAAAATATCAACGAAGAGATTGACAAAAATCATAAAATTATCGAGTAGACAGCTACCTTTAACTCCTCATATGCCCAATAGTACTGAGGATGTTTACCACCTGGTCCCCCAAATGCTTCTTGCCACGAGTCCAGCAACATTAAGATTTTATCCCTCACTTGCATATCTGTCTGAAGAATCATTACATGTATTTCATGTTAGACAAGACAAATCTAACATAAACAAATTCCTGAAAATGGTAGTAAGTTAACAGAAATAGAACCCATCCATATTCTTATGAGTAAATATTATGACTGTTTTGATAAGTAAAAAGCCAGGTGACATTTACCAATAAACAAAAAATCTTTGTATTTACGTATCAACATGTAGATGGATTCTACAACTGTTCAACTCAACATTACAACTATTTTGAAAGATAAATACTGCCCACATACATTTAAAAAGATAGTTTCGAGCCAATGATCCAGTAACCTAACTAATCTAGAATCATATACCAAGGAAATCTCAAAAGGACACCAGAAGATACTGGTCATTAACAATGTACAGCAGTAGCCGCCGGACTTGATTTGGAAATAAATTGAATTAGGCAGAGTGCACTTCAAACAATTGCACCATCAGATGTCATAATAGCAAAATAGACTAAATCCTGACGTTTGCATTTATAATCACAAATTCCATGAAGAATGCAATAACAATTTCTTTCAAGCATCAAATATACAAACTAAATCAGGAACATATCTTAAATTTCCAACTAAAATCACCTTACCTTTTTCCTTATGATTTTAATCATCTCTTCCAGTATGTTTCTCTCAGCAATTTGAAAGTGAACAAAATCACCACAGTTCTTTACCATTGTCTCCAGCAGCTGAGGGTAGACAACCAGAAACCACAAATCAAGCTCCAAACAAATGAATAACCAATCCAGGAGGACTCGGCCCCAAACAAGTTGATCCAAATACAGAAAAGTAAGACCAAAAGCCAGTGCCAACAAAGTACCGTGAGAGCTAATAATTGAACTCTAGAGCTCCTATGTTGTAATCTCCTCTTCACAGCTTTTACCACATCTTTTGGCTGCCTGAGAAATTCATCAAATATTCAGTAAAAACTGACCAGTGCGAAAATTCCCAGAGACTACTAGTAAAGGTGTGAAAGGAAAACGAGAAAGAAGCATAGTTTGTCATCCATGGACCCAGGTTTTTCTGAGAGGGAAACTTAGGGTAAAAAAATTTGTTCAATTTTGACAACAGTAATGCATGAGAAAATTAAAAAATCACCAGAATTAAAAAAAAAAATCGAAAATAAAATAGAATCAGAAAAAAAGAACAACCAGTTTCCACTGTTTCCCAAATAATACAAACCTCTAGTCAGTTTCATCACAAAGAACATACTAACTACAATCAACAACAACTTTAGCACCAAAATTTCATCCGATAACAGAACTAACAAAAATTAAATGGAACATCGTATTCAAAGGCATAAACATGTGGTAGTTGATCAAAGTCAAACCCTCCAAAATAAAATAAAACATATTATCGAAAAATTGATATGCTATCTATCTTCCTCCTTTTCTTGTAGTTGAAGATTACCAATGATTAGAATTGATGGAATCACAAATTTCGATGTTCATGGTCCAATCAGGGCCCATAAGAAGATCGCTGGTCGCCTTATCCACTGCGACAGTAGCTGAGGAAGAGGAAGAAAAAGAAGAAGAAGACATCGTATTCCTCCCCCTCTCTCTTTCTGAAACTTCTTCAAGGAACACCACAATCAATTCTGGATTTAACGACCCAAAACTCAGAAGCCTAAAAAAGATGAAAACTTTCCAGCAAGATTAATCGATAAAGCACCGCAACGATTGTTTGGAAGAGTGCAAAACTACAAAACCCTAACGAAATTCGGAAATGGAACAATCAAAATAATAACCGGAAAAGTCGTCGCTTGTTTTCTCAAATAGAATAGCTTTTAATTTTTTTTTTTATTTCTCTCTCCGAGCTAAAAAAGGGGAATCGGGGAATTTTCTCTTTTCCATTATTTTCTCGCTACAAAATTTTTTCCCGGAAAGTGCGTAATTTTCCTTTTCCATTCTATATTTCGTTTTCGTAGCTGAAAGGGGTGCGTATTTTGTGCGGTGTGATAGGTGCACTCTCTGCATGTGTCACCCACGCGCTACGTGGCACGTGATGAGGATAAGCAAATTTGAATTTGGCTTTCCTTTTCCGCTGCTGAAATTCTTTGACTTATTGTAATTAATAATCATTTCAAAATCTGAAACACACTCACCAAGCATGATTTCAGTTCATTCAATTTACATTACATTGAGTTTATTAAATTTACATTACATTGAGTTTATTCAATTCACATTACACTGAACAATAAGAATATTGTATTTCTAAGACTATAATTAATTCATATTTACTAAATAGACTGAGATAATTAATATATGAAAAGATAATAATAATAATTATAATATATACATAAAAATATTAAAATTTTATTCAATATTATGAACTTTAATTAGTTTTTTAAATAACAAAAACTACTATAATTTCGGTAAAAAAATTTAGATTAAAAAGATTAATACAGAGGATAATTTAAAAAAATAATCTTATAATTTTATTTTCAAAGGGTTAAATATGTTTTTGGTTCATCAACTCTTAGTGAATTTTGGAATTAATGTATTTCAAATTTTTTGACTAATTTAGTCCTTCGTCTTTCAAAATACGTAAATTTAATCCTTTTAATCAAATTTTGTTAAATTTATTTGATATTTCAAACATGTTTCATAATAATATTTAACTTAACATTAAAGTAAAAATGCGTCAAACAGTATAAATAACTCAAATACAATCCTAAAATGTGTACGAAATATCAAATAAACCCAACAAAATTTGATTAAAATGACTAAATCTATGTATTTCGAAAGATTGAAGGACTAAATTGGTCCAACGTTTCGAAATGATCTAATTTCAAAATTTACTAAAAGTTAAAGGACGAAAAATATATTTAACTCATTTTCAATATACTAGTATGTTAGTTGAAGAGATGAGATGAAGTACTTGTAGAAAATTGTTAACACAAATATAACTAGTTTATAAGAATTAAAACAATCTAGATTCTAAAACTATATCATGCTGATGTATCTCATTTCATACAAAACTTACTTATAATATAAAAACACCTCCGATTTAATTATGGATAAGTGGTGGTGGTGGTTAATAAATAATAAAATAACCCTTTGTCTTCAAATTAACGCAAAAAAAATTACTACAAATATTATTTGTCTTCAAATTTTTCTTGCAAATATGATTATACTCGTAATTATGATATAACCTTTTTCTCTATTTCTTCAATATTACATGCATATATTCTTAAAAATTTTAATATTTTGTGGAATTTTTGGTAAATTTGTTATAAAATTTTGTAAAAAAAGATTTTTTTTATTTTTCTACGAATTTTAATTAATAGATATTTTTCGTGAGTAATTATTTTTTATAAAATTATAAAACTTATAAGTATTTCTTATAAATTTTTTTACAAAAATATTTTATGTAAAATATTTAAAAAAATTAATAGAAAATTCTTGTAAATCATTATTTATAATAAAATTTGAAAATATTTTTTAAAAACAAATTTAAAAGAAAATTATCAGAAAATATGTAATATTTTGATAATAATACACATGTAGAACAAATTTAAATATTTGTACCTAAAATTTTGAAAATAAATACTTTTCTTTTTGAAAAGAAATAATTGATTCCAATGATCGTAGCCTTTAGTACTCCTAGAAAGTTTAACTTTTATTCTCTAACATATTTTATTAAAATAAAATAAAAGATGACTAAAAAGTAAATATGATATTATTTTTAGGATGATGAGACGATTAAGATTATGATAAAGGGGAAGAAGGTAAAAAAAGGAGATAATATTTGATAAGAAAATTTAAATATACAAAATTTGACTTAGGTTTGAAATTAAAGTTGAAATATTTTTCCATTGATTGTGTTGTCAGAGTATAAACCAAGAAATAGTTTGTAAATGAAGTTTTTGAAAAGAACATTATTTTATTAATTTTTTGGATGCATTGCACACTTACTATTTTGATGGCAGCATTATAGAAGCACCTGGTAAAGTGAAAATGACACACTGAAAGCAAACCAAAAGGAGAGGCTGAAGGAAGCTCATCGACCTAATCGATTGCTATCAATAATTATCACCAATACTCAAGTGTTTTTCTTTCTAAAACTGTGTTACTTTTAAATTATTTAAACTAAAGAAAAGAACACGATTATTAAAAAAGATATATAAATTTAACTATTCAAAACAAAAATACATAGACACTTAGTTTATATAATTTTTCTTTCCTTTTTAATGATTATGTACTTTTGAACGTTATTCAGCAATAAGGCACGGTTAAAGCAATTAAAATTACATAAAGAAAATTTAATGCGTCCGTTTGATTCATGAATAAGTTTAAAAATTTTAGGGCCACATATTAGTAGACCAAAAAATTTTCGGTCTCCAAAATTTCCTAAAGTAAATTAGGATAAAAGGTAAAGTAAGAATCGAAACCAACGATAAGACTTCAATTCATTCTTAAACATAATACTTTTAGTCTGGATTAAATATCAAGTTAAGTAAGGTCAAACCGAGTCTTTTCAAATTGAAGTTCTAGCCAAGGTGGCCCAAATTGAAGGTCAGATCGTGTCAATTCAAGCCTAAGTTTGACCTAAGATGGGTCAAGATGAAAGTTGAACTGAAACGGTCCAAACCAAGATTGAGACGAGCTAACCCAGGTCAAAGGTTGATACCTATTGTCTTAAGTAAAAGGTCGATACGGGTAGGAGTGATCATGAATTGGATTTTTAATTATCCAATCAACATCCATTTTGAATCCAAATAATTGAATTAGATTTTCGGTTGCGATCGACTTTACTGAATATGACGAAATTTAGACCAGGACCAACTCGGTCAAATTTTAGTCGAGGCCAACATGACCGAATTTTGACTGGAGCCGACTCGACTGAATTCGGCCGAATTTTGATCGTGGCCGACTCAGTTGAATACGTCCAAATTTTGATCGTGACTGACTCATTTGAATACGGCCAAATTTCATCCTAGGTCGTCTCAGCCGAATACGACCAACTTTGGGCCAGGGCCGACTCGGTCAAATCTCAATCGGGGCCAACTCGATTGAATTCGACCGAATTTTGACTGGATCCAACTAGGCTAAATACAGCCAAATTTTGGTTGCGGTTGTCTCAGCCGAATACGGTCAAAATTTGTCTAGGTCGACTCAGCCCAATGCAGTCAAATTTGGGTCAGGGTGAACTCAACCGAATACTTCCAAATTTTGTCCAGGACCAGCTAGGCCAAATTTCAATCAGGACCAATTTGACAGAATTTGGCCTAATTCAGCCAAATTTTGTATAGGGTCACGCCAACTCAATCAAATATGACTAAATTTGGGCTAGCCCGACTCAACCTTTAGCCTAACCTAACAAAAAATATAAACTGAAAATTAGGATTGGATATTTTGGATTATTCATTTTGAAAATCTAGATTTAGAGTATGAATATACAATCCATAAAATATATAAAATGTAGATAAGATTGATATCCAAATCCAATAAAATGGATTGGATTTTTAATAAAATGAATATTAAATGGATTGGATCATAGCAAAAATGGATTGGATCATGAAAATTAGATTTTTTGCCCATCCTTAGTTTAACTTTTCAGATCATCATCTACTTCCTTCTGCTCATTTAAGAGTTCAATAAATATAAATTATTGTTGTTATCCTCATAATTTTTATTTTTATGTGTTAAATAAACATTAATTATTACTTTTACCCTCATATTTTTATTCTTTTAATTTTATACGTATTTAATCTTTTTTTATTTATACATTTTTTTTACAAGAGTATAATTTAAATATTTAAATTTGTTAGTACAAATTTATGGATACATTGAAAATTCTTTTATTAAACTTCTAAACTTTTCAATTAAAGTTTATGAATATAAATGTCAAGGTTTAGTGTTTACAGACGTCTCACGTCTCAAGTCGCACGTTGCACGTCTCACGTCGCACGTCCCACGCCTCACGTCGCACGTCGCACGTCGTACGTCTCTCACGTCTCACGTGGCACGTTTCTCACGTCTCACGTCTCTCACGTCCCAAGTCCCACGTTCCACGTCTCTCACGTATCATGTCCCACGTCCCACGTCTCACGTCTCATGTCCCACGTCTCACGTCCCACGCCTCACATCCCACGTCTCTCATATCACTTCCCACATCTCACGTTTCATGTTCCACGTGTCACGTCCCACGACCCACGTCCCACGTCCCACGACCCACGTCCCACGACCCACGTCTCACGTCTCATGTTTCTCATATCACGTGTCACGTCACACGTCTCACGTTTCTCGTCACATGTCCCACGTTCCATGTCTCACGTCTCACGTTTCACGTTGTCTTACGTCTCACGTCTCACGTCATCTCACGTTTCTTGTCCTATGTCCCACGTCACTCGTGTCACGTCCCACGTCTCACGTATCACGTCTGACATCTCATGTCTTACGTCTCTCGTCTTATGTCTCACGTCCCACGTACCACGTCTCATGTCACGCGTCCCAAGTCCCACGTACCACGTCTCATGTCGCACGTCCCACGTCCCATGTATCACACTCACGTCTCACCTTCCACGTCCCACGTCACACTTATCACATTATTGCACTGAAATACTTGATTCTTTCATAAAATAATTGTGCTTTGGTTTACTGGTTGCAGTATAGCTAAGGTTCTTCTTTGCTATTTATCTTTCTTCAAGTTTCTTATTGATCGAAAGAAGAGAAATGACATTATTTTACTGGAAATAAGAAAGCTAATTTTATGCAACAACAATAATTTAAAGTTTTTGCAGATGTCTGTTATCATTACATAGATGATTTTAGAAAAGTGTTTAGATGTTGGCAAACAATATTTTTTTATTGATTTTCTGTTCTGACTTTCAATATGCGAAGAGATGTGTCACAAAATTCTAATCAAGGGTGGACAAAAAATCCATTTTTTATAATTCAATCTATTTTTTCTATGATTTAATCCATTTAATATCTATTTTATTAAAAATTCAATCCATTTAAAATCCATTTTATTGGATATGGATATCAATCTGATATATATTTTATATATTTTATGAATTGGATATCCATTCTCTAAATCTAGATTTTCAAAATGGATAATCCAAAATATCCAATCCAAATTTTCAGTTTATATTTTTTGTTAGGTTAGGCTAAAAGTTTAGACCAACTAGTTGTTAAGACTTTGGCAAGTGTACCAAGTCGCGCAAGTAGTAACCAGTAAGACCGGGATATTGTTTTCCAAAAGACTCGTGTACACTAAATATTTGCGTAATTAGTGACTAATTTAAACTAATGAATAAAGTCATAATTTGGGTTTTTGTAAGAATTAAATTTTGTATAAATAATTAAAATTGAACTTGGATATTTGAAGACTCTAGAAAATGGTAAAGACTAGAAATGCAATGAATTGATATTGTTGGAGTTAGACTTCACCTACTTCACTCTCATGTATATTAAGCAATAAAACTCTTCTCCATTAATTACTAATGTCAACCCATAATTTTACTCAAACTCTAATCCCTTAGTTGAATGAGCCTAGGTTTCCTTATTTAGAGTCAATTCCTTGAATCCCTAAATAAACAAACCCGCTTTACAAATTAGGGTTTAAGACAACTAATGGGTCAAGTTCCATTCCTAGATACAAGTTCCATTAGGTATCTTGTTCCAATTCAAGGTTTCAAGAGATATTTTTCAATACCTAATGACCCAAATATCATGCAATGAATGGGTAAAACAAAGCAAGCTTTAAATGCATAAACAAAGATACTAGAAATCAATGGAAGAAGCATATATATATTCAAACCATTCGAAAATACATAAGAGTTCAGTGGCTACATCTAACCCCAACAAAAATGGGTTTAGCTCTCCATTGTCATGGAGAGCTCAAGCTTACAAAATGGAAAATGGAAGAGAAAGAGATACAAAGAGGAAGATGGAGTTGTTCCCACAAGCCCTAGCACTCCTCCAAGCTCTCCAAATCGCGTTGCTCGAGCTCCAAAATGTCCAAGATCCTTTTCCCCTCGCGAAAACAGAAGAAAAGGAGCCAACTTGCCACATCAGCGAACACTGGCGCCTGGCGGAAGGGTCTCACCGCCAGGCGGTATCGAGCAAACAGGGGGCAAAACTGGCAGCTACCGCCCGGCGGTGTCCAGTTACCGCCAGGCGGTTCGTAACAGGGGCGCCTGGCTGGCGCTTGGTTGGCGCTTGACTGGCGGTCTGTTCCGCCTGGCGCTTGCTTCGTGTCGCCAGGCGCTTCCTGTTGACATTTTTCTTCTTCTCCTTGCTATTCCGGGTCACTCATTAATCTGGATTTTTGGACAAAGCTTCCCATCTACAAAAAGGACACAAAAAATGGGGATTAGTGGTATATTTTGATAAATGTAACCCAAAATGTATTTATTTACAAAAGTAAGGTAAAATTGAGGATTAAGTAGGTTAAATGCTTTGGAAGAGATGATTTTGCTAATGAAATATAGCTTGGATAATGGTAAAAATTAACATTATCAACTCCCCCAA
>Ga0214543_1005406_pt1 | contig 23547 bp, 16 predicted proteins | sample CNSS2metaG_FD_160094 | JGI IMG/M metagenome (GOLD analysis project Ga0214543, IMG submission 160094) | Root nodule microbial communities from cowpea collected in UCLA plant growth center, Los Angeles, California, USA - CNSS2 | ecosystem: Host-associated > Plants > Roots > Nodule | place: USA... | reverse complement strand
ATATATATATATATATATATATATATATAAGGGTATTTTTGTGAATTAAAGTTTAGCGGGTACGGGTATCCACGGGTACAGATACTATGATACCCGTACCCGACGAGTTAACATGCGGGTATCAAAAATATCTATACCCGCGGGTATCCATTTTTAATATTTGTTTCCTACCGATTGCAAGTTTTACCCGCGGGTACAAATATTTTTGACATCCCTATGTGTAAATTCTGCCTTTGCCATGCCTTGTAAATTTTGTTTGCCTTTGCCTTGCCTTCATAAATTCTAATTGTCTGTACTTGTAGTTGTTCAATGCTTGTGCCATTGTAAACTTATGTGCAAATTGTGCTTCACTTGTAAAGGGATCTGTACTTTTTCTTATGTTGTTTGTCCAACAAATGGCCTTATATATGTTGTTTTGAAACTTATACTTGGAAATTGGAAAAACTACTAAAAACCTGCATGCATATGTGAGAATTGTAAACCTAAGTGTAAGTTCTGCTTAATTTGTTGTTAAAGTTCAAAATTTGAACAAAGATTTTAAAACCACACAGACATTAGATAAACGTAGCCACATGAGAATCACAAATATTTTAAAAAGGTAAGCGAAGGCACAAGTTCAAGCCTTCATTATTGCCAACAATTATTTTCTTTAATGTTCATTTTGTTTACATGCTCATGTATAAGTTATATTGAAAGTGATTACATTGAGAAATCACTTTCTTTTTAAAAAAAGTAGGAATTACCTCTATTTGAAGGTAATGAAAATAACCCTATTATGACAAGTGAACCAATTTCTTACAATTGTGTTTGACATTTACTAATACTTTGGAATCAGATAGTTTTGCAAGATCCACAACATCATCAAGAATTCAATGTTGGAAAGAAGTTGTTTGAGGAAAGAGTCGAAGCCGAGTTTATGACACTGGTTACTTGAGTGCCAACATTCAATATGGTGTCAGATCCCTCACTCAACCTTCCTTATTATCCCTTATAGAGGATGAACATGCACGACATAATGAAAGGCTTTAGGAAAAGGTAAGACAAGCCAATCTGGAGTTGACTGAAACAAAAAGAAATTGTGCCATGATGCAAGAAGAAATTAAGCTTATTCGACAACAATTAACCCCAGTCTTAGAAAAATAGGCTGCAGATACTTTCACTGGTACCAATCAAGTGCATCCTAATTATGACAAAAACTTGGATGATCAACCCATACCTTGAACATGACTTCTCAGTATACCTTCTTCATTAAATTGTTTTTTCAATTATATGGTATATACTATTTTTAAGCTTCACATATTTATATATCTTAAATTTTGATTTTACATGTCTTCATTCAATTATGATTATTTGGACCTCAACTTCTCGTCTTATGTGATTTTGGCTTTGGACTCAAGTTGGATGTACTATGTTTAGAACTTTAGTACTATGATAGTGAACATTGCAATAAACATTAGAACTAATGTAACCACTTTTTGGACAAATATTTGCTTCCTTTATTGATATATTTTCCAACTTCGATGTTATTATAAATTGATATTCAATTCTCACTTCTGAAGCAAAGAGTAATTTTGATTGAAGTTGGCAATAATTATGGTATATATGTATGTTTATTAGGTATAATCTGTGATGCTTCGACACGGTGGTTGGACAACGCTTCCCGCTCCCGAAGAGGACACAGACACGAAGGCGCGACGGACACCTGCACGACACAGTGTTGGAAGCTTCTCCATGGATCAGACGCGGCCAGCTCTAAGACACGCGTCGGCGGACACCTCTGGCTGCTTGGATGCACGATTGGGATTCAAATAATTTTTTTCGCGTATCCGAGCGAAAATGGTTCATGTTTTCCTCTGTTCACTTTTTGCCCTTTCCTTTTATTGTCACTCGGATATTTGATTTGATTGGCATGATATTTTTGTTCTCATTTTTTTAGAGATTAAAAGGAAATCTAACAAATTTAAAATAAAAAGGAAATAAAAAGGATAAAAAATAATCTTTCATACCTTCTATTAAAATAAATCCAAAAAATTTAAAATAAAAAGGGAAATAAAAAAATAAAAAATACTCTTCCATACATTCTATTAAAATAAACCCAAAAAATTAAAATAAAAATGAAAATAAAAGGACAAAAAATAATCTTCCATACATTCTATTAAAATAAACCCAAAAAAATTTAAATAAAAATGGAAATAAAAGGATAAAAAATAATCTTTCATACCTTCTATTAAAATAAACCCAAAAAAATTTAAATAAAAATGGAGATAAAAAGATAAAAAATAATCTTCCATACCTTTTATTAAAATAAAATAAAATCAAGATGATGAACAAAAATAAATTATTCTAGATTGGGAGCTCTTGAGTTGAGAGGATAAATTATTTTATAAATTAGAGTAAAATGAGATGTTATAATCACAAGTAACGAAAACAAAAGAAAGAATCGAGATTGGGAGCTCTTGAGTTGAGAGGAAATACAATTGGAAAACTTGTTAGCAATTGCAGAATAAAGAAAAGTTGTTGCTTTGCAGTTGTAGAATGAAGGAAAGTTGTTGCTTTACGGTTGCAGAACCAAGGGAAGAAGAAAGAAAGTTTAGAAAAGGTAACTTTATAAACTTTCTTTTTTATAATTTAAATAAATATCCTTCATAATTTTTTTATGTAAAAATAATTTTTTGTAGTTTTTCTTATATAGTGTATATTTGTATATGTGAACAATTTTTTTGTTATCGTTGTTAGTATTTATTAAATAATGTTTTATTGTATTTTATAATTTATTTATTATATTAAATTTAAAATTATGTAATTTAATTGTATAATTGCACCTTAAATGGAACAATATATCTATTGTTGAAATTTTATAAGATCAAATTAACTGGAATAGAAGAAAAATAACATTTGTTATGTTTTCAAGTTTTTTATTGCTATATTTTTATTATTTCAAACACCTTTATATAATGTTAAGATATAAATTCAAATGAAAAAGACAAGTTTAAAGTAAAATGAAACAAATCTACATAGAGCGAATAATTTTTTTTATATTTAAATTTTTATATTTTATTTGAATTATATCTTGTTTTTTTTAATATTTGTCCCATTTAAATTAAAATATTAGTTTTTTATTCTTATAATTAATATTTGTCGCATTTAAATTATATAATTTCTTTTTAATTTGTGATATTATTATTTTTTATTGTTGGGGATGATTTTTTAATGGATGATAATGGAATTCTTGATATTGCTAGCTTATCTCTTGATGAACCAGAATTAGAAGTTGTATTTTTTGATAAAGATTAACATATATAAGACTCAAACATTATGATATTTTAAATATTTTTTTTATTATGAAATATAATTATTAGATTTTAATATGTATATTGCCGTGTCCGTGTCTTATACTTTTTCAATTTTGTCATATCTCCATATCTGTGTCCCTGTCGTGTCCGTATCCGTATCTGTATCCGGGCATTATAGGGTATAATGCTAATTAGAAAATTCATCAAACAAATTAGTTTGGTGTAGACTACGTGGCATACGCCAGCCTTAGCGTCAGTAAGGTCCTCTACCTCAAAATTAATTTAAAATTTTTGTGAGATTTATAATGACAAGACCCACACTATAGTGCCTACATATGGACGATGCTATATCATCTATATATGATCAACTCCCATAGCTTTATTGGATTTTGCATCATAGTTTGTTGAGACATTTGAGTATAGTGTCACCAATATCTACATTCATATACCTCATAGGTATATGAAGTACACTACATCCATTTGTTATTGGTAGGCTAATGGCATCTGTTGTGAAAAAATGTAGTAGCCAACGTTTTAAGAACTAGCATTTAATAGTAGTAAATGGTTACTAACTTTTTGTATAACAACATAGTTATAGCTCAAAAGGAAGGAGAACCGTAGAGGTTCGGACTTGTGGTTGATTTAAATCAGAGGGTAGTTTTTCACTGGTCAATGTATTTGATGAAATACCTTGTGTGCTAAGCGGTGTGTATAAGAGTTAGACACCCTTTAAGATATTTTAACACGATAAGAAAAATATAAAATAAGTAATCTTCTACCAAAGAGTCAAATGCCAAAATTAAAAAAAAACTCTGACTATATATCCTAGCCTTTTCCCTACCAAGTTTTGGCTCTCACATGATTTTCTTGTTAGGTGTGTTGCTTTAGCTAGTGTTGCTAATTTTTCTTTTGCAAAGAAGGTGGGGCTCCTTATTCAAAGTTGTCTCTGGTATCAATGAATCTCTCAGCATTCTGATGAAAGCCTTAAATTAAGATAATCCTAATCAAGTTAAGCCTCAAGAAGAATCTCAACATCTATAACGTTGTGTGATTTCGTTTATCTTTTTAGTAAACCTAGGAAAACCTTCATATAGTAGTAACCCTATTTGAGCTTGAAACTTCACTTTGATCCATATTCCTGCAATTCTTTCACCAAATTTTCCACATACAGAAGCTAGCTTTTCTGCGAGTTGGTCCATGTCGAACCTTTTCCTTTTCCCATGTGACAAAGAACAAGGTTTATTCAAATGAGTATTCCTCACGAGTTAAGAGCACAAACAAAAAAACTTAAAAATATAAAAAGTTTGTGAAGTGTGACACAAACATTCTGATTCTATTCTAGTCCTGCTAGATAGGCAAAGAAATTCATATTTTTGTGTCCACACTCATTCCCTTGTTGTAAGCAAAGATTTATTCCAACACGTGATTAACGAAACATCGTTTCTCTTGGCTAATGTGTAAAAGAAATTATGCCCACACCCTTTTTTCTGAGCTTTCTTTCAAAACACAAAATAGATACCTGCCTTCAAACTTTCCTTCAAAGATGCACAAATTTCATTCTCAAGCATTTTCAGATCTGCATCATATATACTAGTAGTAAAACACTGCATAATTTGTCCTTCAACACTTTCCATCAATGGAATCTGCCATCTCCCTACGTTACTGTCCCTTTCCCTACAGCTCCAAAGGATTTCAAAGTGCAGGTTCTATCAGATTTCATCTCAGGTTAAACCATGCCACATCTCTTTGCGCCCCTCAATTTTGTGGCACCAGATACCCAGTTACACGTTCTGTTGGGCATGCAAATTGCAGTGTTGGAAGATTCTCTGAGCCCTCACAGAAGGAGGGAAGAGGCAGCAAAATTTTGAGAGGGGTTAAAGGAGCTTCTCTTGTGCTGGCATGTGTTCTTGGATTGTTTAACTTGAAGATGAATCCAAAACTCATCACTGCTCATGCTTCTTCTTCATTTCCTAATTTTAATTCACCCATGTCTGAGAGTGAAGTTGATCCATCTAATGTTGAGGGCAAAGGAAGAGATGCTCTTAAGTCATTGTTGAAAACAGTGAAAGATGCAGAAGTTGAAACTTATCAGAATGAGATAATCCCTTCCCGGTTTAGTAAGCTTGGACCTAGCGCAGAAGAAGTTAACACTCTTAAGGTTTTGTTCTTTTGCTGGCTAGATTTTGTTGTGAATGAAGTGAAACACTGAAGCTAAAAGAATGAAGAAAGGTAGCTAAGATATAATCTCTTTTGATTCAACATGTTTGTGATTTTCAGTGTATTGCTATTGGTGAAAGCAAATCTGAGAGGGGAGGTCAAGCACTGAAGACATTGCATGAAGAATACATAAAGTGCAAGAATAATTCTCCGGAGGCAGAAGAGTATCTTGCAGTGGCTTTGATAGAAGTTTTCCTGCTGCTCCAGGTAACTACACAAAAAAACTAATTATTAGTATACAAACTAGTTTGCTTCGTTTAAATGAAAAAAAAAGGTACAAAATTTTAATTTCGATAGTTTTATTTACAATTTTTAATAATTTAAACTTGTTACTTATTTTATTTTGGTTTAATTAGTTATTTTATTATTATGTAATTTATTATATTGGTTTATTTTGATTTCCTTATTATTTCTTATTTAAATTTAGTTCTTCCCTTATTTAAAAAGTTTCAATTTGGTCGTTCATTTAGGTTGACGTTAAAGTTGTATGCGTATGTATCACCTGTCAATTTGTGAAAATTTTTATTTTCTTTTAATTTTAATATTTTAATTTTAATATTTTAATTTTACTTTTAATGCATGTCCGCACATATCACATGTCAAGTTATGATTGTGTCACGTGGTAGTGCAAAATGGTATTGTCACATGATGGTGATGGTTTTCAATTTAGTCTCTATATTTAAAATTTTGATTCAATTTAGTTTTTCAATTTTTTAAAACCATCAAATTTGGTCATTTCCCATTTGATATCGAATTAATAATTAAACTTAATTAATTAGCACTTATATATACAAGTTAACACTGTTACTATATGACACCACTATAACTTGACACATAACAGTATATACACATACACACACACACACACACACACACACATATATATATATATATATATATATATATATGTATGTATGTATGTATATATATAAATTAAAAAAATTAATTGACACGTGACATGTACAAATCTGACATTAATATTAACTTGAAACTATCAAATTGAACTTTTTAAAAAAATTAAATAATTAAATTGAAAAAAAAGTAATAAGGAGACCAAAATAAACCAAAACAACAAATGAAAGACTTAATCACTAAATAAGCATTTCATTTTTAATAATGATGAATATTACGTTACAGATAATTAATCTTTACATTTTATTTTATAAACTTAAATTTTTTAGTAAGTTTTAGAAAATTAATTACATATTGGCATTATTTTTTTACTAAATCTATCTTATCATGACTAAATAATAAATACATATTCAATTATCTTTAACTATTAACCGTATTCAAACAAAATTAATTAAATGAAACTTTGTAAAAGACTATGACTTTTTTTTTTTATTGTATGAAATGTGCAAATACATATTGTACTTTAAGAGTCCCATTTTATTTATATTTATACAAAGAAGTATATTATAATAAAATATATCGTGTTATGAAAGATTATTCTCACTCAACTTTTTATTTATCAATTTATAAATATTTTTTAATGTTAGTTTTATATTCCGATTATACTTTATATTTACTTATTTTTTAATACTTTACATAAACAAAAATAAAAGTAAAAAGTACCTTAAGTACTTATGTATAAATTTGGGTATTTTTTGTTTAATTCTTACTAATATACATAAATTTTGTATTGAGTACCAAAAATATTTATTTTTTTAATTGAGTTTCTACTTTAACCTTTTCATTAATTGGGCGAAGAAAATTGAGTTTGATAATAGGATTTTTCTCATAAGCATTATTAGCAGAAAAAAGGACAAAAGATAAAATAATTTTTTAATTATTTAAAACTAATATATGCATAAATTTATTGAAGTTTTATTATATATGTTATTTATTATATAATACATAAAATTAAGATATTTGGGTAGAAAACCAAATATCAAGAAAAAAAAAAAGTGCGGAAAGTTTGAATCGTACTTGATTGTGTAGGAAAATTTGGAGGAGGCCCGTAAAATTCTTGACGAGCAAATCGACCAACTGCTTCAATCTTCTGACTCTCAAATATTTAGCCGTAAGAAGGCTAATAAGGTAACCCCAAAAGAGGTTAGTGAATTTCATCCCTAATTTATTTATTTATATATATATATAAGTAAATAAAAGAAAAAATATATAAGAAAAAATATACAAATTTGTAGTCTTAAGATTTATTTTACTAAAGATAGTGCTGTAATGGTTTATATGATTTTTTTTATAATTTATTAATGTAGAATCTCTTAATATTGAAAAACATTAATAAATTAATTTCAGTCAATTTTTTTTTTAATAGTAAGATTCAAAATTGAGATTTTATAATAGGTGATTGAGTGGAAGGAAAAAAATAGATTGAGAGAAAAATAAGATAAATAAAACAAAAAAAAAAAGTGAAATGCTCTACCTAGTATCCTACTCCCTCTACCATTTGATTGCTGATGTTAAATTGTATCTTATTAATTAATTAATCAATTAATTATATCAGCTAAAGAATTAATAACTACTTTTAATTGAAGTGCACAAAGTAAATCTCAGAAATTATAGAAATTAAGATTTTTTTTTTTTGGTGTGCAAATCTCAGAAATGTGATGAACTACTGAACCTTTACAAAGATTCAAAATTTATAAGAGTGGTGATAGCTAAATGGATACTTTACAAGGTTAGTCATGAATCTCATCTCATCTCATTTTCAATTTTCATTTTTGAATAAAAAAAATTAGAAGATGAAGCTAAGTGATTTAAAGTTAGTATAAGTTTTTGATTTGATTTGATATGTGCAGGCCATTGTACACACAATGTTGGAAGACAAAGAAGCAGGGAAATGGGGTAGACCTAATAAGGAAGCACTCCAATGGAGAAAAGCATTCATCAAAACATTTTAACTCTTTCCTCTTTCTTTCACTTCTCAAACTTTATTCACTGTGGGGCACATTTTTTTTTATATAAACAAAATTTCAGATTTATTATTTTAATCTATTTCATTTTCTGTAATCCTTGATCTTTTATCATAATATTATTATTTTTATTTAGATAATATAAATGAGATGTTATAATTATATAATTTATATATATAATTAAAGAGTATACATTTTTGTGGACTTTTGAGCCTGGTAGAATGATCTGGACTTAGGGAAAATGTGAATGGAAATTACGATTAGGGTTTTGACTGCCGACGGAAGGGTAAAGTTGGTATTTGATAATTGACGGAGCGCAGAAAGAAAACATGGGGGTGCAGGAAGAAGTGGCGTATACTTTTTTTACATTTTTTTTCTTTAAGATTAGTAACGTTTATTATTCCCATTTGTTAATTGTTTTTTTTTGACAGATCATAATCTCATCAATTTGACATTTGCATTTTTAGTCATTAAAATTAACTTAAACCATTAAAAAGATGACATAACATGCATATTTATAATTGGAAATTCTTCACCCCAACTTAGTGTAGTTACATTTCTCGAATTGAATTACATTTTTTTTTTCTGTGAACCGACTATATAATGTGTAGCAAAATAATAATTTTGATTGTTGATATTTTTACATAGTAAATATGAAAATGTAGTTTATTTGAATGTGCAAATACATTAAACTACACAGTAGCCAAGTTAAAACATCATTATAAGATGTAAAACGTTTTTCTTTTGGACATAAGATGTAAAACCCAAGAAAATGTAATCCAACTTTTGAGCTCAAATTAGATGCAAACAATAGTTTTTGTCATGAAGGAAGCCCATGTCTTGACCAATCATGAATTGGACTAGTCTTATCGGCTACTCGCATATTTTTTCTAATTATGTTATGAACGAAAACTATGAGAGTTTATATATATATATATATATATATATATATATATATATATATTTATTAAGAATAATAACATTCATCATCTTTTCATTTATTCTCTAAATGTAATAATAAAATAACATAATACACTAAAATAAATGCTAAAAATAAAACAATTACCATTAGATGGTATTAATGAAATTAATTATATTTTAAAAAAATATTAAGAATTGAAACTATTTTGAATTTATAAAAGAAAGAAAAGCTAAAAATAGCTAAAAAAAGGGTTATATGCAAACTTATAGGTTTTTAAAACTGGTGAATCAACCCATCATGGGTTGACTACTTAGTGAATCAACCCAACCTAACTCATTTATTAGTGACCTTAAAAACTTTGAATGTGACTCGGCCTGCTACAGATTGGTGGGTTAAACAGGTAAGCTCATTTAATTAAAAAAGATTACAATTTCTTTTTCTTCAATCCCAAACAACCTCTTGGTGAAATGGTTCAAATGCCTCCTTTTAAACACTTGTGTATACAACAAAATATGCAAGTTAAGATAAGATGAACAACACACCAAAATACAACTTCTTAGAGATGTTTCTCATGAGATTCAATCGTGTATAATATTCATCAGAGTTAATTAAAGCAATAATTTATCAGAGAATAAGCAAGTATAAATCAACAATAAGTCATATAACATTAGTTATTCAACACTTATTGATTAATATATTCATTTAAATCCTTTATTGATTACCACTTGTTGAACTAGTTAAGACATAGTTATGTTAAGTCCTTTTTTCTTATATACTTCACCTTACTTAAGCGTCTATATTCCCCCTTATTTATATGGATATTTTATCTTTAATTTTTATTTCTACTTCTCCCATGTTTTATATTTCTTCAAGTTATACTTCTCCCATTTTTATTTCTTCATGTTTAATTTATACTTCTCTCCCTTTTTATCAATCAACAAAAAGATGTTAAGAATAGAATGTGAAAACACAAATACTAAAGGAAAGGATTTTTCATTGATGGAATTGGATTACATAAGAGGAAAATGGATATACAGAGAAACTACAATTAAGATTGAGAAGGAGGAGAAGGATGATCAAATAAAGATGAAGCGTTCAAATTTTTCAGAATAGCCATAAGAGTGGTTTTCACTTGTTTTGTAATCACTACAAACATCTCCTTCATCCTTTATTGCTTCACTTCTTGTATCTTCTTAGAAAGAGTAGTGTCAACAAGGGTCTTAACATCCTCTTGAGGGATTGGAATTTGGACTTCAGGAGTTTCCTCTTCATCCAGATGGGAGTCCGTTTGAAATGCTTGTTGCTCTTTCTCCGTTTGATTTGTCTCTTCAAAACCTTCTTCTTATGAAATTTAATGCTACATAGTTTTTTATTTCATCCACATTAATACCATGCATATAACTTTCTTTTTTCTTTTGAATTTCTCAATTTGGTCTAGGCTGTATTGTAATTGAGAAATTCTAGTTGTCAAAAAATTATTGTTGTAGTTTTCTCCCATGATTATGTAGAAACCTCTTGCTCCATTGGTGGATTCTTTAAGTAGGAGTAGACTTCAAAGTTCTGATCCCTAAGGAACTTTGTTGTCATGTCACCAGGAGAGAATGTATGACTTGGAGTTAGAAATGAAATACTTGCTTTAGTGCAATGGCCTATATGTCTTTATCATTTAATGATTATGCTTCATCATGATTTCTCCATAACCTTTCATTCCAAGCATCATATGCATCCTCTTGCGTTAGGACTCAACATAGAGGACTAGTTTCTTACAAAAGGTATTGAAGCTTCCATTCTTTAGGAAAAGGAAGGAAGAGGCATTTGTCCTTTATTCTTTCTTTGATTCAATGCCTTTGTTCTTGGACAAATTAAGTTCAATGCAACTTTGACAAAAGAATTTTGGTCAAACATGTAGAGATTTAACAAGTGTTTGGTTAATAGTCTTTCATCATCCATATGGTATAAGGATAGTTAGGATCATTGAAAAAGTAGGTTGGGTACTTAGTGCCTATAGGCCAAATTTTAAGTGGATTACCAATATTAGGTTCTATATCCACACTTGAGAGTGGTAGTCTAAGACAACATGAGAAAGGTTGAGAAGGTTTAATGATGTTGTATGTGCAGTAAGAACAATGGTAGAGGATAAGGCATGATCTCTGTACAGATTGCTTCATGTTGTGCATTTTGAGTTACTATAATAAGGGTCATGTTATTGGTTTATATTCATAAGGGTTGAGGAGAGTGGTAGCCATGGTCTACCTGGTATTAGTTTCTGTCTTGAGTATATGGTAATTGACATTATCATGTTTTTATTATGTTTCTTTTATTATCTTTTATTAGTATTTTTATTGTTATCTTTTTAAATAATTCAAGGGTTTATTAAATAATTGTATAAAAAGAATAAGTATTTTATCGTTTATTAGATAATTAAGGTTTTATTGAATAAATTGGAAACTATAAGTATTTGATTTATATTTTGCATGTAAGTGAAAATATCAAAGATTTAAGAAGTTATCAACATAATTGATTATCAATAGAGTTGGTTACTTCAATTACAAATTCAACCCAAACTAGTTTTGAAAGTCTTTAAATAGAAGGCTCTACACCATTACAAATTAACCCCTCTTTTGGGGAATAAACCTCCCCTTTTGGGGAGAGAGAAGGCTTAATTCTTTGGTGGAGACTTATATGGAGTCTAGAGCCATTCAACATTATTTTTTTCTTGTGTTAAAAATGTATATGAATAACTAAGTCTCGTATTCACAAGGTTGGACGTAATATATCTTAACTCTTGATTTTTGATATTCAATATATTTATTTTCCATACTCTTATGTTCTATTATCGATCTTAATTGCATGATAATTATTAATTGAATATTTGTGGATATCTAACCTTAGTGAAGTATTTACCATATACTTTAATTTCATAAATTTATTTTGCTTTCTATAATTTCGAATTATTTTATAAACAAACTTAATACTTTTCATTATTTTAAAGTTCTTGGCTTATTTAGTAAGTAATCATAGTTTTTCTAAACAACATGAGTCTCTATGGGTAAACAATATCTAGACTTTCCATTTTATTACTTGAAGAGTTTGATACACTTGCCAATATTGTAGTAGTATACTAATACATATTATAAGGGTACTATGAGGTCAAGAATTTTTTTGTCTAAGAATACTATTATGGTCTAATCATGTAATGGTTGGTCTTCTATGATAACTTTTTGGTTAGAGTTAGTTTGTACATGAAAGGCCAATGATAAACTTACAATAGTTATATGTGGAGGGTCTTCTAAGGTTCATTGAATTATGGAGTACGTAGGTTCTTCTAGGGCTTGTACATGGTTATTTATAGGTGGTGAGAAACTAATAGGTGAGGGGGGAAGGGATGCATACTTCTATGTTCAACTTTCTTCTCTTTCGCAAGTAAGTAGCTATATGCCCATCATCATCTGATAGATCATCTTGCGAGACAATCTTTCTTTTAGATATAAGGGAGACTTCAACTTGTGTGGAGAATCAGGCTCTTTTTGCTTTGCTGACAATGGGAAACTTCTTTCTCAGAGCATATTTCATAGGTTTTTCAGCTTGATCCTATGTAGCTATTTCAGCTTCCTGTTGTGAGATTGTAGTCATAAGTGTTACCTCAAATGTACCTTGTGTCAATATTTCAGTAGGTCCCGCAACTTCTTTGGTGATCAGCAAGCTACTTTGTTTCTGGCAGCTTGGTCCATAAGAGGTTGATCTGACTTTTTTTCTTTCTAACCTCCTTGTTTGGTCTCTGGTTAGGGATGTAACCTTTCCCTTTACTAGGTCATAACTCTTGAACTCTCCTATATGTGGAGGCTCTTTGTTCTCCACCTTATGAATTCTCATTTTCTCCAAGTTCAGGGTAAGTTAAGATTCATCAGCTTTATATTGGTTAGAGAGAAGTCCTTTTGTTTGACAATAATTCTTTACTTTAGATATGCCTCTATTATAACATCTAACATTTATAATACAATGTTTTCAGTATATAATATTATATATATAAATATTATAGTTTTTTTTATCAATCAATAAATTAATATAAAGATAATGTTTCTTTTTACTAAAGATAATAATAATAGTCATAATTAATAATAATAATAATAATATTATTAAATATTATTAATTAAGTTTATTAATTATTGCACTTTTGTCATAATTCTAGAGATACCCATCTTCATACAAGAACCTATAATGGTCATCTTCTTTATATCACCCATGGTTCATGTTAATCCTATGATTAACCTATTTCGTCCTACCAATTGAAGTCTAGTAATATGTACCAGAGTAAGAAGAAAAATTAAATAAATAACATTCCTTCTCCTCCTAGTACTAGAGAAATGTAGGATGTAAAATATGTGATGTAAAACATAGGATGTGAAAATTATTGTAAAATATATAAAGTTGTTATAAATGATTTGATGTAACATTGTAATATATAGACATGTATGTAATTATGTTCTTGACACTACACCTATACTTTATAGTAAAATAATAATGATTAAATTAACTATGTTAGTCAAGGATAAACGACATATGTATAAGCTTCTCTTTAAGTTTATAATTTCATTTTATCAACACTTAAGTATAATACAATTATCTCTTAAATAAAAAAAAATCACATTATCATATATTTGAAAAGAGATGTTACAATTATATGGTATCAAAGCAACGTTTCATGTAAGACCTATGAAATATGTTCATCATAGGATTATTTTTTTCAAATACTAACTTATACAATTCTAGATGGCAAACAATAGGAGGAACAATGAATTGACTAAAACAATGCAAGCTATTAGAGACGTTGCTACTACTCTATTATGGAACCAAAGAGTTACAAGATTTAGTTGAATTTAGGAGAAATAAACCCCAACAATTTTTTGGAGGATATGACCAAGAAAAGATGAATTATGAATTAAGGAAATGGAGAAAATATTTCAAGTTGTGAATTGTGATGACAATAAAAAGGTGAATTATGTTATGTTTATGTTGATAGGAGAAGCTGAATACTGGTGGGATAATATTAGAAGATTACTTGAAGGAGTGAGAATAATCATTACTTGGGAAGTATTTAGAACAAATTTTTTAGAAAAATATTTTTCAAATGATATAAGGAGAGCAAAAGAAATAGAGTTTATGCAGTTGAAACAAGGAAGTATGACAATAGGAGAATATGCTTCCAAGTTGAAGAATTAACAAAATACTAGGAATTGAGAAAATGGAGTTCGACCTGAATTGAGAAAAGCAGTAGGAATACTAGAAATTCTTGATTTTCCTACACTTATTCACAAGTGTAGATTTTTGGAAGATTTTGAAAATTGCCAAAACAGTTTTGGATCCTAGATAAATAAAATTAGAAGCCATGAGGGAAAACATTATAATCACCCCAATGGATATCTCAACCCAACCATTCTTCTTCAAGAAATTCTAATGGACTTGTGAATAATTATATCAGATGCTGTAAGTAAGGACAAAAACATTGTATGAAAAATTGTGATCTTAAGTGACTAGTCTATTTCAAGTGTCGAAAGCTTGGTCATTCTTTGAGTGTGGACAACAAAAGCCACATTTCAATCCTGATGCACCTAAGATAAGACCTAACATAATAGGGAGAGTACACACCATGATTGGAGCTGAAGATGCTCAAAACCACAATTTGATTCAAGGTATGTTTTTTTAATTAAAGGTAAAACTTTAAATGGATTGTATGACTCAAGTGCAACTTACTCATTCATTTCTAATAATTGTGTTCAACACCTTGACATGCCAATCTCATTTCTAGACACTAGTTTGGTTATTTCAACTCCCACAAGTAAATTTATAATTACTAATACAATTTGTTGACATTGTACTCTCCATTTAAAATAAAAAATTTCTTGCAAATTTAGTTGGTCTACCTTCGTCTCAATTAGATGTGATATTAGGTATGGACTGATTATTTTCCAATCAAGTCCTTCTAAATTATGCCAAAAAATCAGTAATATTTTCAAACTCTAAGAATATTTTGAAATCACCTATTAACTCAATAAGTGAGCCTTTCAAGAATCAAATTCAAGGATTTTTCCTATTATCTTTTATGAAAGAAAAGAGGAAGTTTATTTGAAAAATATAGCAATTGTTCAAAATTTCCCTAAAGTTTTTCCAATAACATTATTGGTTTGCCACACAACAGAGAAATTTTCAATAGATTTGATGCTTAAAATTGGACCAATTTCTATAACACCATGTAGTATGTCACCCTTTGAATTAGTAGAACTGAAGAAACAATTGGAAATGTTATTTGAAAAACAATTCATTTGTCCTAGTGTATCACCTTTGGAAGTTCCTATTTTGTTAGTTAAGAAGAAAGATGGAAATTTTAGGTTATGTGTGGATTGACGCCAATTAAATAAATTTACCATAAAGAATAAATACTATTTTCCTAGAATAGATGACTTGATGCGTATCAAGTGATGTCTTTTGGTGTAACCACTTCTTGCAATATACATGGAGTATATGAATAGGATTTTTTTTTTCACTTTTTAGATCAATTTGTAGTTTTTCTATAGATGACACCTCATTTATTCTAAGAATCTTGAATAGCTTTAGGAGCACTTTCAGACTGTGTTGCAAATTTTGAAAGACAAAAAATAATATGATAAATTGTCTAAGTATGAATTCTAATTAGAGGAAGTAAAATTCTTCATGTGATTTTCAAAGAAGGAATGTTAGTGGATCCAACCAAAGTAGAAATAGTTTTACAATGAGAACCATCGAGAACAATGACTACTGAGATTCATAAATTCCTTGGTTTAGCATGATATTATCGAAGATTGATTGAAAGATTTTATAAACTAGCTATTTCTTTAACTCAACTCACTAAAAAGGGCCAAGCTTTTGCATGGATAGAAAAATGTGAGAATAGTTTTCAAGAACTCAAGAAAATATTAACCACTTCTCTTATTTTAACATTACCTGATCCAATTGGACACTTTGAAATGTTTTATGATGCTTCTAAAATGGGAGTAAGATGCGTTCTAATGCAAGATAGAAGGGTAGTAGCATATGCTTCTAGGCAACTACGAGAAAATGAGAAAAATTACCCAACCCATGATCTAGAATTAGGTGTCATAGTTTTTGCACTTAAGATATGGAGACAATATGTCTATGGTGGTAAATTTGAAGTTTTTAGTGATTATAAGAGTCTCAAATAATTGTTTGATCAAAAGGAGTTAAATATGAGAAAAGAAGATGGATGGAATTTTTGAAAGATTGTGATTTTGAATTACATTACCATCCAGGAAAGGAAAATGTAGTGTTAGACACTTTAAGCTGCAAATCTTTGCATGTCTCCTCATTAATGATTTAGGAAATGAGTTTGTTATAAAAATTTAGAGACATAAATTTTTTAATTTCATTTAGTAGGGATAGAATGAAATTACACTACATTCTTATAACTAACAATTTACAAAAGCAAATCCTTGAGGTTTAAGTAAGTGATGAATTCATTCAAAGGAAAAAGAAGTTGATATAACAAAACAATGGAGAAATTTTTTTGCATAGATGGGGCAAGAATTTTGAGATTTAACAATATAATCTTTGTGTCTAATAATGCGAATATTAAAAAGATGATTTTAGAAGAAGTGAAGAAAAGCAAATTAAGCATACATCTGGGCACGACAAAAATGTATCAAGATCTTAAGAAAATGTTTTTGTGGTCGAAGATGAAGAAGGAAGTAGCATAATATGTAGCAACATGTCTAGTTTGTCAAAAGGCTAAGATAGAACACCAAAGGCCAATGGGAATTCTACCGCCCTTAGTATACCTAAATGGAAATGGGATAGTATAGTAATGGATTTTGTAGTTTGCTTGCCACAAATCGTTCAAAATTTTGATTCCATATGGGTTATCATGGATAGGTTAACGAAGTCTACTCACTTCTTACCCATTAACATTAGGTATTCATTGGAGAAATTGACTAAATTGTACATAAGAGAAATTGTGAGGTTGCATGGAGTTCCAACAAGTATTGTTTCTATTATGCAATGCATATACAAATTATGGACAAAAAGGTATCTCAATTATATAATACAGTGTTTTCTGTAACTAAAAGAGAAATGTATCTCAAATTTATAATATAATGTTTTCAACATATTTTATATATATATATATATATATATATATATATATATATATATAAAATTATCGATCAATTAATTAAAGAAATAATAGTAATAATTAATAATAATACTATTATTAAAATAATAGTAATTAAGTTTTGTACTAAAAATATAGATGGTATAATATTATGTAATAAAATAATACAAATAATTATAACAATATTTATAAATGAATATACATATTAGATTACTCTTAAATACAAAAACCTTTGAATCCTTTAGATTTAGATTGATACAGAGCTGATGTTATAAACATGTATGCAAATGTTGTGTGTGGTTTCCTTTTTATGCTTTTATAAGTTATGTTATTTTTTAGCCGACGAATGTATATTCTTTATCTACTAATTTTCTTATTTCTCTCCTTACACTTTATTCCCAACTTATTATATATTATAAAACAAAAATTATTACAGGATTTAATGAATTTACTCTTAAATTTCTGGTTAAGTTCAATTCTATAAATTTAAGACTTTATGTGAATTAACACTCTTACGATCATTAGAAGTAGTCATCACAAGATTTAAATCAGATACAGATACTGATACCTCTCCTCTATTTATTGTCTGGTGGGAATTTGTCTACTACATTTTCCATGAGATTGGAATTTTCTTCTTGGTCTGATTCTAATTTTTCAGAATTCTCTAAGGGTTCATTGTGAGAAGGTACAATGGCTTTCCACAGCTCACTAGCAATGGCCATAGTTATGACTTTTGTAACATTGTCTTCCAACAATGCACACAATAAAGCATAGGTTGCCTTGGCATTTAATTTAGCTTTGTATCTATGACTTTTGTCCCAGGTACTTCTAGGAAGGATTTTTCCTTTATTATCAAGCAATATGGGAATGTCGTTTCTAATAATGTTTATCATATTAGAATTGATTGCTATTAAAAATAACATTATCTTCTTCTTCCATAAATCATACTCATCTACTTTAAAAGTTGGTGGGAAAACTTAAATCTGTGGTTTGTTCTCTATGTTGTCTACAAGGACTGATATTCTAGTTCTGTTAGGAACTCTGCCAAAAACCAGACTTTGATACCACTTATTGATCCAAAGAGGCTCTAGAAAAGGGGATGAGATTGAATAAAGTCTGTAGACGTTTGTAGATCTTTTTTTTGTATAAATATAATATAACAAACACGAATAGCGTAAGGGGTAGGAAAAAGAGGAATGCACACAAAAATTTATACCAGTTCACGTCCAGTCCTTAAGCCACTTGGTTAAGAAATACACTTATCAACACCTTTGACAAGCATGAGCATCAACCTCTCTAGGTTACAACGAGTATTAACATTTCCAAGTATCACACGTTTATCCTATCCAAGAACACAAGTATAAACCTCTCCAGGTTACAACGAGTTTAACCTCTCCAAGAACACAAGTATAAACCTCTCTAGGTTACAACAAGTTTAACCTCTCTAGGTTACAACGAGTTTAACCTCTCTAGGTTACAACGAGTTTAACCTCTCCAGGTTATAATGAGTTTAACCACTCCAGGTATAATGTCTCAATTTCCCTTTGATATTAAGAACTCACAATTACGATAAAGATAATCTCTCGTGCAGGAAAGTCACATGCTCATAAGGTTCACTTCACATGGTGAAGGATATACAATGGTTTCACTCAACCCAATATCACTGTCTAAAGATGAATTTGAGAATGTATGCCCATAGAGTTTTCTCTCTGTCTCTTTTCTCTTCATGAATGATTTTGACAATATTTTAACTCTTCATCTTTTTCTCTTTTGTCATTGGTAATTAGAATCTCATGAATTAAAGATGATCATGATATTAAAGTGAGTAATCATAAGATCATCACATAACATAATATTAATAAAAAATATTCAATCATTATTCAAATCAAATGTGCCAAATAATAAAAAATTGTTCCAACATAATTAAAAACTGTGAAAGTTAAACAAAAACTTGAAAACCAAACAAAACCAAAGTCCAAAACATAACTTTGACACTCCAAAAAACCTGTCCCTACTTTACATTTCATCTCTTAATCTCTCTATCTTTACTTTCACCCCTTTCTGTCAACATCGAAAAAAGTTTGAAGGTGAAAAACATCATCATAGATATAGGGAATGGGTGAGGGTGGATTGAGAATGATATCATGAGGGTAAAATATGTCAACATACATACCATTAATTTTGTTTGACATGAGATAAGTAGCATGTTAACCTTATTCTTGTTGTTTGGCTTTTTACAAATTGAGTAGTTGATTGATGCATTTTTTCTCTTGTTATATGGTCATCTCAAGAATCTTTTTCAGATTATCATCCATCTTGGTGGTTCTAGGAGTTTCTACTTAAGGCGTGTTTTGTATAACTAGTGGGTTGAGAAAGCCAAATGGAAATTGGATAGGCATTGGTGGTGACTCAAGTTCTTTGGTTGGTGATATGAAGGATGTAGAGGTATCCTCACTTGAAGACAGCGTATGTGTTGGCTTCCTACGCGTAGGACGTTTTTAGGGTACATAGGTTTGATGTATGGATTGATTTCAAGAGATTTTCACTTAAGGAAGGAATAGCCTTTTTTTTGGGACCCATGATGTCAAGAAAATTCTTAGGTCAAGAAGAAGAGGATAGGTGTGACTATAGGTTAACCAATGATTTGTATAAATAGGTATTGACTAGATTTGGAAAGAGATGTAGCTCAGACATTTTAAGAAAGATGTTATAATTTGCAACACAATTTTCAAATTTTGGTGAACAACTAGAAACATTTGAAAATTGTATTAAAAATAAAATTAGAACATTTCTAAAATAAAGGGATTTTCGCAATTGTTTTAAACTAGAAAATATTTTCACACATGATTTTCAAAAAAGAAAAAAAGGAAATATGGTATAACAAATGTGAAAAACAAAGCAGTAATTATGAATCTAACAAATATTTACTATCAATCACAATCAATGATGTATATGTCTGAATACAATGCATGAAGTTATGAAAATTCCATTAATATGCACGTAACAATTATATGTGTATATGACCATCTAATGCAGTTTATATGTGTCTAATGTTTCAATGTGTCTAATGGACCTATATGCGTCTGATGCATCTGGTAACCTAGATGCATCTGATGCATCTGGTAACCTAGATGCATCTGATGCATCTGGTAACCTAGATGCGTCTGATGCATTTGGTAACCTAGATGCGTCTAATAGGCTAACATGTGTCTAATGCTTATTACATTGTATTAATCATTCATTCACAAGAGTCATTCTATAAGGGTTTTTAGATGATTAAATCGCTCTTCAATAAGAGATTTTGTAATATATATGCTAATTGATCATTTGTTGAGACAAATTTTAAGTCAATAATCCACTTTTGAACATAATCTCTAATGAAATAATGCTTAATCTCAATGTGTTTTAACCTAGAAGGCAAGACAAGAGATTCTTAGCTAAATTTATAGCAACACTCTTGTCATAGCCTATAGGGATGTTACTCTCAAGTGTGATCGTGTATCTAGAAAGGTTAATATTCGTGTAACATGAAGAGGATGATACTCATTACTAGTCAAAGGTGTTGATTAGTAGAATTTCTTAAACAAATTATTTAAGAGACTGGACTTAGTCACAGGTAGAGGTGAACTACAAATCTCATTTTCTCTATCCATACTCTTACTTTGAATAGCTAATTAGCTTTTATTTGTTTGTTCTGCGCATAATTTTTGAATTTTTTTCATATTCTATTCATCCCCTTCTAGAGCCACATTTTACCAACATTACATCTATAACCTTTCTACCCTTAGGTAGTTCCACCAAATCTCACGTTTCATCCTTTAGGCATTCCTCATCACTTATAGCCATAACCCATTTGTTTGACTTTACACAAGTGATTACTTTACAATATGAACAAGGTTGAGGCAAAATACACATTGCTATCTCTAACGAAGTCTTATTAATCATTTTAGCTACCACATTTTTTGTACAGTATCATAAAGAATATAGCTCCTCAAAACGCCTTCATGAAGTTGTCAAATTCCTTAAAGTAGAATTCCAATCAATTGTTTGTCCTTTGATGTTTATTCTCACTAATATAGTTAAACATAACAATAGGAAAACCAAAAGCTGTCCCGTTCGACAATATCTCGATTTAACATATATTCTATTCGGGCTTGGTCCGTTCAAACAATTTATCACCCTAAGCCTATAATTTAGATAGTCTAAGTCTAGCTTCGCCTAACTTCGTTTATTGAAAGAGTTAGATTTTAGGCTTTTAAATTTTTACAGGTTTAAGTTTTAGATTTTAAAATTAAAGCCTAATAGGTTTAATAGGCCAATTTGTTCAATTATTTTATTTATGGCAATAAGAAGTATAAATTGGTAACTTTTATGGTGTGAACATATGCTTTTAAATAAGTCTACATGTCAAGCCAAACCCTTAAGTTGTTTTGACCAAATTTACAAAAGAGACCAAGCTCTTATTTAAACTTCAATAGAAGTTTTCTTAAATAATAAGTCCAAGTTTTTTAAAAAACAACTATTTAGTTTAATGAATTATTAATTATATTATCTTTCATCATCGTTAATAAGAACTCGACACAGCAGTTACAAAAACGTTAGATGAAAAACGTTTGTTTTTTCACATTATAATAAGTACACATGTCACGTCAAAATTTTAAGTGATTTCAACTTGATCTATTGAAGAGACCCGTCAAATTATACTCTACCCAACTTGTTTCCGCACCATTATTACCACATAGAATAAGGTGTTCTAAATAAGTTGAAAGTTACTAAATTTTTTTTTTGTATTTTATTTTTGCTAAAATTCTAAATCTAAAGTTCTAAATAAATATAGTTATTAGTTCGTTGTTTATTAAGTGAAGAACTCTATTAAAGTATGGTTTGGTTAATAGTTAATTTATGTTATTACAAATTATAGTTAAATGATGTATTATACATTATTGATTATTTTTTAGTTAATGATTTTTTATTTTAAATGAAGTTATAGATTGTGTTTAAGTTTTGAATATTTATTGGTGTTTAATTCTTTTTTGTTTTATATATGTGCATTCTCTAGAATCTTTTTTTTTTTTTTATGGTAAGTTTGTATTAATTTCAACAGTTTCTGGTTCTTCTCGAAAAGCTGAGAGTGGATACCCTAGAAACGCAATAATGCAGGTTAATGTATGATCATCACATTAACATCCTCTTCATGTCAACGTGCAGTGATCAGTACTGTAAAGGGACCACGTGAGACTTTCTGTAGTTTTAATATTTTTTCTGTTTCTGACACAGAAAAAAGGAAAAGATGTAACATAACAGGTTCATATGGGAGTGTTTGCCATTAATGTGTTAAAGGTTGAGAATAGGAAACTTTATCTGTCAGATATGAAATCACACACCAAAATAAGAAAGGAATCAAATTTCCCATACCCTACAAATCCAAAGCTTTCTGCAGGAGCCTTTCCATTTATTGCATGCTCATTAATATTATATTGATTTCTTTCTTTCTATTTATAATTGGATGCATGATTCATAAAATTGTGGTCAATTGTAACTGTAACCATAGCCAACGTGTGAATTTCATTAACACAAATTATAAAGTACTATAATCCATCTCTGCAATAGACTGAAAGAAACACAACGAAAACAACAATGGTTTGCTATTACAATGCAACAGCTGTTTAGAACCCTAACTAGATGTATAATTGTATTGATCATTTTATTTTTCTTTATTTTTCCTTTTGGATTTAGAGTTTATATGTTTATACGTCAAAAAACAGAAATTTTGTTAGAACAGATTTTTTAAGTATGACTTTGATATTATGTTAAGAAGAGAATTTTAAACTTAATTCAATCTTACAAAATTAATTTATAAAGTAAGATTTGCACTTTACTTAGAAACTTTCAATATTTATTATCAATTATATTGATTTTGTATTGTTATACATGTCAATGAAGCAAGCAACACCTTGTGTTTGTACAACTAACAAATCTTTATATCTATATGTGTATCTATATATCTATATTCTATATACAGAAAGATAGATATAGACACACACGTGTATATATATATATATATATATATATATATAT
>Ga0214543_1005405_pt1:0-22500 | contig 23550 bp, 9 predicted proteins | sample CNSS2metaG_FD_160094 | JGI IMG/M metagenome (GOLD analysis project Ga0214543, IMG submission 160094) | Root nodule microbial communities from cowpea collected in UCLA plant growth center, Los Angeles, California, USA - CNSS2 | ecosystem: Host-associated > Plants > Roots > Nodule | place... | reverse complement strand
GTTTCATTAATGTATGAGGGATGTTTGTTGCGACTATAGTTGACCCTTTAGCAGAGTTGTAGTTGGCTTTATACTTGTAGGTGAATTGGTTGTTTGGCCGGACTGTATATGGTCGTCTTTGACCTTCTAGGTGGATTAGTCATTTTTGTGGCTCGTATGTTGTTGTTTTTTTACCAAGGATGCTATCTTGTGTGTTTTGAATTATTGACTTAATGTTGCTTATCTGAGTAAGCTTTGTGCTACCAATTTAGGCAAGCTTTGTTTGTGTTGTCGACCTAGGCAGACTCAGGTGCCACCTCAAAGGGCTTAATTTGATGGTACCGTCTAAGTAGGCTAAGGAGCCGCCTGAGCGGGCTTAACTTATGTTATGGTTTAGGTAACTCGAGTGCCACGTTTGTGGGCTTATGTTGTCGTCTAAGTAACTCGAGTGCCACATTTGTAGACTTTTTTTTACCGTCTAGGTAACTCAGGTGTCTCGTTTGAGGGTTTTGCTTATGTTATTGTCTAAGTAACTCGTAGCTTCGTTTGAGGGTTTTGCTTAGGTTATTAATCTATGTAACTCGGTGCCTCATTTGAGGGCTTTCATTTATGTTACCATCTAGATAACTCAGTGCCTCGTGTGAGGGCTTTGCTTATGTTATTGTCTAAGATCTTGGAAAATCTTTAATGAAATAAGACACGTGATAAGATACGTAGGAAAAGCACGATTGGCGAGTAGATTTGATCCATGTGAAAACTAGGGTCATGAATAGGAAAATTGAACTCTGGATAACTGGTAGCTAGGAGAGGAATGAGAGAACTATTGAATTGAAAGGGGAGAAATTGAATTGATAATAGGGGAAGCAAATCGATTATAGGGTTGTTTTAGTTCAATGAACGATTCAGATTTTCAACTCTAGACGTGTGATATTCAACAACAGCTAGGTACCGTCAGATAATCCCTTGTGAGCTTGGTTGTTATATTTTCTTGTTTTTCAAGTAATAAATAAATAGATTAACTAATCTCAAATATTTATATTAAATGTAAGAGGGAATATAAAATATTTAAAAGAGAAAAAAAAAATATAAGCAAATTTTTTTTTATCCGATTAAAATTCATAATTTTTTTTAAATTAAAAAGATTACTTATTGAAAGAGTAATGGGGAGTAATGTTCTCGTACTCAAACCATTCAACAACTAAAAAACGAGAATTCCAATATCCTACCAAAGATCAAACCAGTTTTAATAAAATAGTTTAAAAGGAAGTAACTTCAAGCTAAAAAATTAGTGTTTATGATGACTTTGTATTATCCACTCACAATCATTAAAAATACTTGATACCATATGAACATAATGAATCAAAATTAGATGTAGACAATCCATCATACTGTTGGCAAGATTTAAATATTTTGTCAATTTTAGTAACCTTCTTTTGTTTGTCTTTTTGGACAAAACTTCTTTGTGTGTTCTTCTTTCTTGCAATTGCAAAATATGATAGATTTTTTTTTCCAACATTTATTTGTCAACATTGACCTTCTTCTACCTCTTTAGATTGAACTTCTTTGTGTATTCTCCCTTCTTGTAATCATAAGATCTAATAGACGATGTATTCCCACCATTTACTTTTGGACAAAACTTCTTAGTGTATTATTCCTTTTTGCAATTGTAAAATATGATAGATTTTGTATTTCCACCATTTACTCATAGACATTGACCTTCTTCTCCCTCTTTGGATTGAATTTTTTTGTGTATCCTTCCTTCTTGCAATCATAAGATCTAATAGACGATGTATTTCCACCATTTACTTCTGGACATTAACCTTCTTCTATCTTTTTGGACAACTTCGTGTATCCTTCCTTCTTGCAATGATAATATATGATAAATGATATACTTTTATTGTTTACTTGTAGATGTCTGATTCCTTGTTACAAGACTATCACCTTCAGTTCCTTAAAACTTCTTTTAGAGAAAGTCTATCTTCCATACAACAAGGTCTCTTTAAAGTGATCATGCATTTTGAGCAATGAACACACTAACAACAGTTTTTGATCCTCATCATTAATCTACATACAAATCTAGAATTAATTTGTTAAACTCGTCCAATTGTTTGCTAATCGTCTTTTGACTTACTCATCTTGTAAGACTATACAAGATGCGATTCACCAAGGACATGATCATATGCAAGATCTTGAGCTTCGTTCAAAGTTCTATATTGCAGTCTTCTCCATCAAGGCTCTTGTCTTAACACCTTATTACCAAGGCTCAACATAATTGTGAAGTGAGCCTTCTGTAACATTTTCTTGTCCTTCTCAACCATTGATGCAAAGTTTGGATTCACCTTCTAAAGCTTTGAGAGGCCTTCTTGAATCAAAAGAGCACGCATCTTCAACTATCACAATCCAAAGTCTTTCAGTCAAATGAATTTCTCAACCCCATTTGCGGAAGTCATCTTGATTGAATATTCATGCTCACCACAACAGTTTGTTGTGGAACAGTTCCCAAATTCACTAAAAACATGTCTACCACGCAAATAAAATTGAAAACAAAGATCAATTTGCAAGTGTTGAAAATGATTAAACAAAGGAACAATAACACAAAAATTTAACGTTTAACGAACTTCAATTTACAACATCTACAGAAAAATTCACTATATTAAATATTACAACTCAAGGTTTCTCTATCAGCAAACTATCAAAGTCCTCTATTTACAACATTCTGTTTATAACAAACAAAGCGATAAACACACGTATACTTAAAAAAAAAGACACATGTACATTGCAATGAGAGAAACATTTGAACAATGCTTCTTAACAAAACTGAGTAAATAATAGATGATACATTACCAAACAAACTATTCAAGCTACTGGAGACGATACAAGACTAATTGTCTAGCTATAATTCTATTCATATGATCTATTGCATGTACAACTAAATCGTCTAATCCATGTCAAACGTTTAAGAATTTCATTCACTATACAATAAACATAATAAACATTTCATTCACTGTGCATGAAATTGTTTTATTTTCCCCTTGCTCCATCCTTTTCACCAAAAACTATATAAATTTTTTACTCCTAACAATGAATTTATCGTTTCCACCCTAAAATAGAGGTTCATATTTACTTTACTGCCTATTTCTCACTGATAAGTTGTAGTCAATGCACATTATTGTCAGCCTTTCAGTAACACTTACAGTTGGTAGCCTGTGTCTATTATATTTAAAAGTTTTAAGAATGAATTATAGTTCCTTTTGTAAAACAATAACCTGATTGTATCCTCGTTATAGAAGTTGTCAGAATAAATAATATCTAAGTTTATACTAGAGAATTATCTCAATTGCTTCACATGATAAATTAATCCAATTATGAAATGAACTGCAACTTAATTTAGAAATAAGACATTCAGCCCTCTTTACAAAGAAGGTATCTAGAAAACATATATTCCTAGAAATTACTATTTAAAATGAGAAAAAAAAAAACTTGTAGTAAAGTGTATAAAAATATACCACATTGTTATTTAAAAAACATTTTCAATAAACATACACAACAAACTGTTGAGGTACAGATCCGGGTGTGGTCGAAGCACCAACCTCTCAAAGCAAGCTATCTACTTAATTTGAAACATACTTAAATTCACAACTTTTGCAGATTAGGTCTATGAAACATGCTTTGAGCGCTCTACCATTTTGAGAAACTACCTTTGAGGAACTACAGAATTTACATAGCTATATCAAAGGTCAGGCGACAAAAAGCTTGCAAAACATAAAAGAATAATTCCTAAATTCATGAAAATAAATGGATCAAACATATAGTTCAAAAATATTTCATCCCCTCAATTTATAAATAGTTAATCAAATCAAAATACTCTCACCTTGGAAAGAAAATGCAAAAAGAAATCCACAATTTTATGGAGAAATATTGACAACATAGCACTTCTTAAAACACTTTGTTCTATTACTTATGTTTATCTAAAAACTATACAAATCATATGAGTGAAACTCATTAATTTTTAATATTTCTACTCCAAAAAAATAACATGCTTAAAAAAGTGTTAAAAATCTACCATACATTTTTTTCTTCAACAATGTCCAGATCAGGTGGCTATTTCTGTTCTAAATGAATTTCAAAAGGCACCTGAAGTAGCCTAATCACCTTTGTAACATAGATATTTAGAGATTATTCAAGTAACCCATTTGCACATGAAGACCACATATTCAAGTAACCCATAATATTCATACAAACAAACATAACCGCTAAAGAAAATCGCCAACCCCTTTAGAACTTGAATTTTTTTCTCATTCCACAACTTTCAAAATCCTGTTATTACTAAAACTTTGAACACAGCATTTTTCACAAGTTTAATTAAAACATAGGTATAGTTTTTTATATGATTAATAAATTAAATATAAAATCTAATATAAATTTTAAATAATTATTATAAAAAATATAATAATAATAATAATATCACACATTTATATATAATAATAATAATAATATTAATAATTAATAATCATTACTCTCTGCATAACAATATTTTTACCAACAACAAATAGACCAATTATCTAATATCGCCTCACCTCTGAAAAAAGGTTCGACCAATTGTAGTTGAATATTAAGGGTCTGATTGAATTCAAAATAAAAACGATTATTTCCAGTGAAATAAATCATGACGAAAAATGAAGGACTTCCTTTCACACTACACATTATCACCTTTGATAACTCATGCTGGTAGTAAAATATTACATAATTGACGAACAAGGCCCCTTGCATGAAACATCAATCCTCATTTATAATCAAATTGAACTTTGGATCACATAAAATTCTAACTTGAAACAATTTCCATTTATAAGTGCACACATTAACATCTTTGACTATAATCCCCATTTGGAATTAATGAAGAAGGTAATTGGCATTATTTCACGTAAAAATGCATTCATTATTGGACAAAATCTACGCATGACAAATTCATTTGACAGTTGGATTACATAAAAAATAAACTCAATAAAATCAAAAGCCAATACTCAAAAAAGAAAACAAATCATTATTAAGCTTATTAAAGATAAAATTTAAGGAGATTTGATGGACATAATATATATATATATATATATATATATATATTACTTGGGTGATCCTGTTCCATCCATAAAACATAATGAACAACATAAAATTAAACCAGAGGCCAAATATAATTATTTAAGAGACTGAAAACCAATATGGTACTTCTTCATTCACTAAAATTTGAGAAAGCTACCTCAAAATATTGATGAATAACAACATATATTGAAACGTTCCCTTGAATTTAGCCTTTTGAACACCTGAGACCTTGCAATTCTTTCTAGTCAAGCTGAGGAAGTTCACTGCAATATTTGATACGGTGAAACATTCACACCCTTCCGGCTGCGGAGACTTCAATCGAACGAGTATATCTACAGAAAAATCTATGCATTGTGGGAAATTGAAATGCTAAAAGTGAAGGAGAACAGATTTTGGGTTACAATTAATGATAAGAACTAAAATCGGAAATGATACTCGTAGTAATAGCGTAGGGGAAATTTAAGTTAACAGAGGAAAAATATCAAACAAGTGTTAACTAACTAGTAGTTTCGCCTCTCGATTAGTTATTATAGAAGTCGACCGAAGGATCAATGTTGCTATTACGAATCTATCATCCAAGCTGTTAGATATTCCCAGTAAATACAAGAAAACGGTCAAAATTAGAATTAACATCTTAGTATACTTCAATTACTAATTCACCCTTTCGAGAGATATACTACGAATTACCTGTTTCAATGTTTGCAATTGCATTGATTTTGGTAGTTGTTATTCGTATGTGGACTATGTTACGAAAAAAGAAAGGCGTTATTATAAATGTGAAGTTAAACTGATAGATTAGACGATACCTCATTAGATCGATGACGAAGCGAGTCCAGTGGTGGTGTATCCGTCGCAAGGAGAGTGAGAGGAAAAGAAAGATATAAGGGAAGGGAGAAAGAAGGAAAAGAAACACAGACACACGCCACCACACCAGAGGGAGAACCCGGGAATTCCCGTGCGATCTCCCCCAAAACCCACAAATAATTTTCTTTTATTAATTTTGATTGACCTGCCATGCAAGCGCACCTGTCATGGCAAAGGTCGGTTGACAAAATTCACCTTAACCACTTCATCCCCAAATATTCATTCTACAACATACACCGAACATTTCCCCTCAAGAATCCGAAAGCGAAGAACTCCACAGAGGAACAAATGAAGCGCTGCACCTGGTAATTTTGTTCTGGCCATCTGCTCTATATTCATCGGGCCTTCACGAAACAAGCAACACGAACACGATCATCACACCTCTGAACGGTAGATCGGTGCATAGGGCTTCAAATCTTGGAAAATCTTTAATCAAATAAGACACGTAAGAGTGATAGAACATACGCAAGAAAATAAAAAGAATCGAAAAGTAATCGCACCAATTTGTAGGAAAAGAACGGTTGGCGAGTAGATCGGAATCTGATCCATGTGAAAACCAGGTCACGAATAGGAAATCCAAACTCTTGATAGGTGATAGGTAGGAGAGGAATGAGAGAACTATTGAATTGAAAGGGGAGAAATTGAATTGGGAATAAGGGAAACACACCAGTGATTATATAGGGTTGTTTTAGTGGAATGAACGGTTGAGATTTCCAACTTTAGACGCGTGATATTCTCTGAACAACCAGGTACCGTTAGTTAGATAACCTCTTCTGACTCGTGCTTGGTTGTTATTTTTTCTTATTTTTCAAGTAATAAATAAATAGACTAACGAATCTCAACATACTTTATCAACAAATATTTTATAAGTTATTTAATATTTATATTAAATATAAGAGGGAATATAAAATATTTAAAAGAGAAAAAACAAATTTATAAGCCAAATAATTTTTTTATTCTGGTAAAAATTCATATAGATTTTTAAAATTAAAAAGATTACTTGTTGAAAGAGTAATGAGAAGTAATGTTCTCGTATTACCATTGAACAAATAAAAACAGGAGTTCCAATATCATAGCAAGATCAAACCAGTTTTGTTAAAATACTAATATTTTAATTTTTAATATAATAACTGTTCTGGTTTAAAGTGAAGTAGCTTAAGTTAAAGAATTGAAGTGTTTATTATGACTTTGTTTGTATTATTTTCTTAGTTATAGTATAGATTAAAGAATAGCTTAGTATGTTAAGATAGGAGGTACTAGAAAATTGATTTGATCGATTTTTATAGTGAGATCTTTGGTTTTAGAAAAATAAAATTATCTCTTCAATATTTCCCTGATTATCGCAAGTTGGTTTTTAAAAAAATTAACAACGACAAATTATTATTTCTTTACAGAGAAAACTAAACAGCTTTTTAAACCTCACTCCTCATACGGTCGTTAATTGAATAAAAAGCCTAATATAATATATGAAACAATCTTAATAAAAAAAATAAACTAATAATATAAATATATAAATTAAATTTAAAAACTTCACTTGAAAATGTGATAAGTCATCACATATAATGTTAAGTCAAGTATAAAATAAACAAATCTAACATACCATATTTAAGTTTCTCAATGATAAAATTCATTAATAATATAGCAAGTCTGTTAAAATAAAGTCAATAATAACTCAAAAATTTTATTATTTAAGTAATCTTTAATATTCAACAACCACAATATATGGAAACGTATTTATTATTATTTAAATGAAAAAAATTAGAGAAAAAGATTAAAATATTTTTTTTTCTTGAACTTTGAAGAACATAATTATTATTTCAGACATGAAAAACCTTTTATTGGTTGCTTTTAGTCTTACAAGTTTATAAAGATCAAATATGTATTGCAAATTTATGATGTCAACAAGTAATTAAATTCAAGTAATAACTATCAATTTATCATTATTTATTTTTCTTTTCGTAATTGAATTGCATATGGAGTTTAATTAATGATTATATTGACATTAAGATTTCAAGGTACACACATGACCATGACAATTAAACTAAAATAAATATCTAATAACAAGGACCAATAAGGATAAAAAAACTGATGAAATAGCATAGTGATTGAAATTAATAATAAGCAGTAAAAGTAAAAGGACTTGATTAAGAGATAGAAAAGTTGAGTGTCATTTGAAGATGAAAAAGAGTTCTTCATTTCTATGATCATCTTGATATATAATTGTCTCTTGATTCTAATAAGCTCAAGATAAGATTTAAAGTATATATTTGCTCTCACGATTGTGTCCTAAATTCAATACCTCATTCATATATAACCAAAATTAGAATATAAGTGATGAAGATGATTATTTATAACATATGCCCTCCCAAAATTCCTACTCTAAATGTACTCAAATAAGTCTAAATGAAATGTAAATAAGAGATCTAGACCTCTCCTAAGTGTGACCGAAAATTTAAAGAAATAAAATAAAAAGGACAAAACATTGGAATTTTGAAAGTAAAAAAGAAATTCAAAAGAATCTTCAATGGTGACAAGATTTAGGAGGGTGCTTTTCATGCTTACACATGTTATGTGGGTCGGCTCGGCCTGTTTAGGCCCCTCCCGCATTTGGCTCATCCTGCATTTTCAATATAGGTTGCAAAGTCTCATCTACAAGCTAATCTATTTTTTTATTTATAAATTTTTATGATAAAATTTTCAATGTTCAATAAATTGGGAAACTTTAACAAATTCACCAAATTAAGCAAAAACTTTGGGGGATTTAGATCATAAATTGATAATTTAACATTTTCATCATATTCATATTCATACTTTGATATACATGATCTATTCTTCAAATTTTAACACATTAAAAAATACATAGTACTTGTCTTTTTTACTTATACAAGAATTTGGAACATTCATGCAGAAGTCCAGAAAGAAAGTAACTAATATACACAAGTATAAGTTTTTTTTATGCAGGACAACTCGCACGTGTCGCGAGCTATGTGGGTCGGGCTTTCATGGGCCAACGGGCTTAATATCTCGTCTCGCCCCGCGTTTTTTTGGCAGGCCAGCCTGCCGAGCCAAGCGCACATTGCCACCCCTAGTTTCAATATGTTTTCCATGTTCATAATGATCTCTTCCTTGTTTGAGAATTACCTAATGAATTCGACATTAAATTTTGACTTTGTGATGCTCCTTTCTTCTTCTCTTATTAAAACGTTTTTTGTCTTAATGTTAGTAGTCTCTTATAATATTTTCTTGGATTCGTGAAAGTTTAACAAAGCTTAATCTAAACATTAATAATTAGACCTACAACTACAAATATTAAATCATGAATTTACAAGTCGAAAGATTACAAAATAAATAAAAAGAATGACTATTTTATTGAGTAAGAACCTATACCTTGACAACTAAGCCTCCACATAGTTGTGCCAGGAGAAGGGACTGCATGGTGGGCTGAGCTCAAGGATACATCCCAAGGCCCACTCCACGTCACCAGATCAGGGGTACTCTCAAACCTCCACATCATGATTTGCTATAGGTGACCAAGTTAGGCAGCGTGAGAATAGAGCGAGGAATAGTACTATCGTGTAACTGCCTATCCGTGCTTCTGGGGAAAAAATATCCCTTGTAAATACCTATACATACAAAGAGCACTCTAAAGAGAGGGGAGGATTTTTTTTATTTGGTTTAGGAAGGAGTTGTTATATGAATAAGTGGTTTCTAGGTGAGAAGCCAAACAACACAACTTTCTGTCGAAACATTAGCATCCACCGTGTGGTCCAGTACATAAACATGTTAAGGAAGACATGCAGAGGGTTGAGGAGGAGAGCACACAACTCCAACCTTTGCTTAGTTAAAGTCATCGCGCCTCAGGTGAATTATCTTTTTATGCTTAAAAGTAAGGTTGTATCATGTTAGCACAACTTCAATTATGTTGTGAAGTGTACTGACATTCTATAAACACAATTCATCACAACATTTCACAACTTCATTACACTTCACAACACAACTTAAATCATGCCAATATAACACAACTTTGTTTATGATATAATTTACCTTAATAAAAATTGTCTCAAGTTATGACGACTTTAACTTTTTAAAAGAAATTGTTTAAAGTTGATACAACTTCATTTCAATTATAGCGAAATCGCTACAACATAACATGCCTTTTTCATTATCAAGACTTGACCAATAATTTCAAAATAAAAATTGTTATTTAAATGATTACATCTCATGTTCACAATTTGCCACAATCCAAATGGTCTCTCTGATTTATTAAGATTTTGTCCCTACATATTACAAATTTGCATCAAATGGGATTTTATTTGTTTCAGGTTCCAAGAAATTGAACATGTGAAAGTTCAACCGGATCGCATAAGTTGACCTATCTAGTATGAAGATACAATTATCATTTAAATAATTTAACAAGAATAACACTTTTCAACTAATATATTTTTTAACTTGAAAGAGTTAAATTATCCTCTCTTTTTTCATAATATTCTTTTAAGGATATTAGAAAACACTGTTTTCCAATTTCAAATTTACGGACAACTAAACAATTCCCTTCATTTTTCAAATGGCTCTCAAGGAAAACAAAGTTGTCGATCGAAAGTGAATAAATAAAAATAGATAAAATAACAATTGTTATATATACGAAAATCTATAGTCTACGATATATATAATAAGTGAATTTTGTAGCATTGCTCATTCGTGAGTTTGATTTAGTCATTATAATAATATTTACAAAATTAAAATCACTTACAGTTTATTTATGAAAAAAAGTTGTTACAAATTTTCATATCAAAAGCTTGTTTACAACAATCACTTAAAATTAAACAAGCACAATATAATTGTTTCACAAACTCGCAATATTCAAAATAACACTTCAATTATTTTCCACAACTTATTTAATCTTTCCCAGAGTCCAACACAAGACACTTAATCAGGCTTTCATTTGCTACTTAGTTTAGAAAAATAAAAATGAATACAAAAAAGACTAAAACTACTATTGTGCAGAAAATCATCTCAAATTGAAGGGTATTATTCTCAGCATCCGATACAGACATCGTATATTATCGAGTGATGATGAATCTAACGATTATCATCAAGATCATGCATCTACAACACTTTTATTGAATCCTTTTTCACTTGCACTGGCCATTTCATATTTCATACTTGGTGAAAGAATCCGTATAAATCATCCATAGTAGTAATTTAACAAGTATATTAATAAACACGAGCTTTAGGAGGGAATGATTCCACTTCATCGTCCAAAGTGTTCATGTGCACTGGCCTGTAATCTAACCGGACCTTCTCATTCTCCCAATATCTGAAAATCATGCACAAAAGCTCACTAACAAAAACAAAGCAACTTGTAAATACAAGTATTTTCACCATCGAAAGTGTTACGGTAAATCCAGAAAACCATATTCATTTTTGTTTTAGATGGCCAGCAAGCCCTGCACCTTACCATTCTGCCTTGGCAAAGCAAGAAGCCTAATGGATCACTAACCAGAATATATACCGTGCCACGGATAGCAGCACAATTACTATAGTGAGTATGGAATTTTCATCTAAAATTACCACATTCAACAGAAAAACATTTGTTGCAATTCCCCACCAAAAATCGATGCATATCCGTTTTTGAATCCTGTCACCACTTCAAATTTGATGGGTTTACTAAATAAAAGACAGCAAAAGACACTGGATTACATAAAGGCTTGTCCCTTCCTGCAATGACAACTAAACTACCCAGAGACGGAGGTTCTTCAAGAAAGGATAACTTAAAGTTGGTTCAAATATTATTCCACTTGCGCCACTGGTTTATTGATTGTTTGACTTCTCTACTAATACAAGAGATTAAAGACGCAAGCTCTGATGCACTTAAACTAAAAATATTATTCCACTTGCGCCACTGGTTTATTGATGGTTTGACTTCTCTACTAATACAAGAGATTAAAGACGCAAGCTCTGATGCACTAACGAATCAACAGGATTGTATACATTAAAAGCATCAGGATTCCCACTAGAAATGAAGAGAACCAACGCAATCCAAATATCTACTCATGTAAATAGCACATTAATTGAAACATGACTTACCCCAAAGTGTGTTTCATCCAGCTTTCATCGTCTCTTTTCTGTAAATTAAAAGCAAGCACCGTATTCAATCAGACCCACTATTCATATTAATGGGGTGAAATATATACAGCAGTTTATACTAACCGTGAAGTCCTCACGGGCATGAGCACCTCTACTCTCTTTTCTTGCTTCAGCAGAATGCATGGTGATGCAGGCATTAATCAAAAGATTTTCCAACTCAATGGTCTCAATCAGGTCAGAGTTCCTGAGAATATTGAGACAGAGAACCTTTTAAAATGAAAGAACAGATTTGATTCCTTGAAATAATAGGGATCCCAAGTGACATAGGCCAAAGAATTTTTACCATATCAAACCTCGATCCTTCAACTTGACATCATGGAAGCTCTCCCATGTTTTATCAATTAATTGACAACCTGTCACAAGGTACATGATATTCAAAGAGAGAATATAACTATGGGAGCAGTAAAGGTTATAAGTGTACTTTGAGCAAAGGAAGGGGATAAGAAGAACAATAATTATTGATCAACAAAGTACTACCTTCTTCTAATGTTTCTTGGGTACGGAACACAGCAGCATTGCTTTGCATTACTCTTTGCATATTCAACCGAATTTTGGAAGTTGGCAATGATCCATTTGAATTTCTCAATTTGTCCAGCCAAGCAATTGTTTTCATACCAGCATCTTTCTCTAAAGGCTTTTGTTTATCTCCTGCAAAATATTAAACAGGTGAACTTTTTTTCACTTCATTTCAACGTGCACAATCTATTTATAACTGAGAATGAATCTTGCCTGGCCTACGGATTTCTGCAACTCTATTTGCACAAGCTCTACCAAAAACAACAATGTCAAGAAGTGAATTTGCACCAAGCCTATTGGCACCATGAACTGAAGCACAGGCTGTTTCCCCAGCAGCCATTAATCCAGGAACTACTGCATCTGGATCATTACCTTTAATAGTAACCACCTAAATGAGAAAAAAGATGTATTAGACTAATTCTTTTTCCATTTTTTCGCTTTGTTTAAATAAAAATTTAATGAAAATATAAAAAATTCATAGGACAAGATAGCATGCCATAAACCAAACAGGTAATCAAGTATTTCATAAACGAAAATTAATAAAATATATCATTATTTGCAATGTGACATACGCAATGACATACATATTCAAATTCCTGGAGAAGCAATTTGAGAAATAAATAGATTTCTCCAAGAGTCTCTCTCGTAGATAGAAGTGAAATGGTGTGGTGCTAGTTAGTTACAAAAAATACATACATACATATAGTAATGGGAATAACGTAACGCTACAGGTACAAAATGATTCACAAAAATATTAGAAAGACATTTAGGTACCAAACATGACTTCCTAAATCACGGTTTTCTGAGAACTTCATACCACAAAATTTTTCAACACATAAAGATGTCAAACTCAGCTTTATATCCGTTTCTAACTGTTTCGATGAAGCATAGAAAACAACTAAAAGTTTAGGTGTTTGGTGATAATACAAATTACATAGAAAATTGCTTTAATAACATAGAATAATCAAATCCTTTCTGGCACATTCTGTCTCTCTTTTTTCTTTGTGTAAGGTACATAACTTCAAGCCAATGAAAAGGTTCGAGTCGTCAAAATAAAACCAAACAATTATCTGTTGTGGTATGTGTTCTTCTCAACTATTGTGCACCAAGAAAGCGGAGAGCAGTAATTTATAATGATAGGAAATAGTTGCTCTAGAAAAAATATATATAGGCATGACAATGACTAATTAAATTTATTTTTCATTTTTTAATTTGTTTCTCATATTTTCTTTTTCTTTCCTTTTCTCAAATGGAGGTTAAACAATTACTTTTAATATTGTACCTCTCCATGATGATTCGTGGGAATACCACCCATGTTATAATGCACTGTTGGCAAAACAGGAATAGGCTCCTTAGTAACATCCACACCAGCAAAAATAGCAGCTGTTTCAGAGATACCAGGTAGTCTCTCCTTGAGAACATCTGGGGGTAAGTGATTCAGGTGTAGATAGATGTGATCTTTATGGGGTCCTGCAAACAATTTCCATGGTCAAATTAATTGTCCAAATTAACTGGAAGGTCAAGGTTCAAGAAAATATCGTGCATATCTAGTTTCTAGAGGAAGACAACGTCCCACTAAAATAATATAGCCACAATTATATACAACGTCAAAGTAACAGCATAGTTATACGTTAGAATATTTTTTTATCAGAACATAGAAGTATTAATTTAAGGTCAACCATACCTACACCACGGCCTTCCCGAATTTCCATAGTCATTGATCTGGAAACAACATCTCTTGATGCAAGATCCTTTGCAGTAGGAGCATAACGTTCCATAAACCTCTCACCCTCACTGTTCCTGAGAATCCCACCTTCACCACGAGAACCTACAAGGTCCAAGAAAGAAAATGAGAAGCAATATATATTTCGACTAAATTGGCCAAAGTACATAACTGTCAATAGTATACAATCAAAAGATAGCCTATATGCAAATAAGAACTAAGACATTCCAACCTTCCGTGATAAGGCAACCCGCTCCATATATGCCCGTAGGGTGAAATTGCACAAACTCTAAATCCTTCAAAATTTATGACAGGAAAATGTTAAAACACTTGCTATATAAGATTTCAGCTTAATAACAAAATTTGCAAAGCCTAAAAATATACCTCAAGTGGGACCCCAGCCCGTGCAGCCATGGCATTGCCATCTCCAGTACATGTATGTGCTGAGGTGGCAGAAAAATATGCTCTACCATAGCCCTGATGCAAAACAGAAGATTAACACATACATGTTCATGACAATTACAATTGTAAACTTCAATTAATATCTAACATGCAAAAGAAAATAATGTACCCCCGTGGCCAAAATTGTTGAAGCTGCTTGGAAACGATGTAATGTTCCATCCTCCATATTCAACGCAATCACTCCTTGGCAACTACCTGTATTTCAAACAAGGAAAAATTGTTAACTCTATCAACTCCTACACATACACAGTCAGCAACATCTTTTCAGCACTGCACATGTTTGACAATCCAGTGAGCATCACAAACAAGTAACGCCATATTTGTACATATGAGGGACAGGTCATAGTTGTGAAAAAATAAATGATGAGAACATATAGCCACTTAATCTCAAATCTTAAATATTAAATATAAATAAAAAAAGAAGTATATTTTTTGGTGTACCATTCATAAAACTGGTCCTATAACTGTGTCATGAGACAGAATTTTTAATAATTTTACTTACTCTTGTTCTTCTCTCACCAGTGTTGCAGCTTGCGTTCTAGTAATAATATGACCAAAGAAGTCAGCAGGCAAGGTGAGAAGGAAAGCTAAATTCTTTAGATTTCCCGGATATGCACAAAAAACTAAAGTTTCAGTTTTTACTTTCTACTATACCATTGTATTGGTTAACTTTAATTTCAAGATTAGCTGGGCAAAACAGGCAACCATGTTTGCAATTGAATTTTGAAATTGCTTTCCTAGCCTTGTGGACATACCAACATAGTGAAGTGTTATTCCTATAATCCCATACTCTCCTTTATGTGCCTTTTAGTAGCTAATGTCAAGCAGAAGAAAAATTGTGACCTATTTATCTTTGTATTATAGCTTTGGCAAAACTGTAGTTCATTTCCTCTGTCAATGACACAAGAACTATTTCGAATTTGGCGGATTATTAATAAATGGACGAATACTTGAACAGTTGAAAGAAAATATGAGACTCTAAAATGCAAATGTGGATGCATAAAATCCACTTGAAGGATATAATTCTCCGCCAGCACAGTGCAGGAAACTTTCTGGTCGTCCTGTGCTATTAAATCCTTTCCTATGAATGCTGATACGTTGTGCAATTAATTGATTGCAAATTGTTCAGAGAAATAAACTACTTTCCAGAGAACCTTACCATCACTGTTCATTAATAGATCTAGTGCAAAATATTCCACAAAAAACTGGGTATTATGTCTCATAGCTTGGCCGTAGAGAGTGTGCAACAAAGCATGTCCAGTTCGATCAGCAGCACACGCACAACGATATGCCTGACCACCTGTAGCATAGCAACATGAAAAAAAAGGTCAAAATCAGAACTCTCAGATAAAAAGTGCTAATATTCCACCATCTGCAATTACCTTTTCCAAAGTTCAAGCTCTGACCACCAAATGCACGCTGGTATATTTTTCCATCTTCAGTTCTTGAAAATGGCAGTCCATAATTTTCAAGTTCAATGACGGCTTTTGGTGCTTCCCTACACATATATTGGATGGCATCTTGGTCCCCTGCAGAACACGAAGCTTACCTTTTCATATCCAAAAAGGAAACAAAAGAAAGAATGGACATACAAGAGTCTCTGCTTTGATATTCATAACAGCAAACTAATCATCTTCTTATTATATGAAAATTTTGAAGGACAAAACGAAAAAGTTTAAAATTTTAAGGTAGAGTGAGTTCATACCAAGCCAATCACTTCCCTTGACAGTGTCGTACATGTGCCACCTCCAATCATCTTCAGTCATATTTCCCAATGCAGCATTTATACCACCCTACACACAAATTTGTTGCCATGCATGAGCATAATCAGTATATTCAATTCAGAAGAAAAGGTTGGTCTGGTTAGGCCGACTTAATCCACTTTTGAGCATCAACCAGTACTTTACTAGCCATGCAAACAAATACAACATAAAGGTATGGTAAGAAAAGAAAGAAAAATCCCCATATATCATTGCAAAACAATAGCCAAAATAATGTCTTTCATCCCCTAAAAGTGGTATCAAACAAAGATGAGGTGTCTTATTGTGTTAAGTGACCATAAGACGATAAGGAGAATACATTACATCACCTATCCCACTATAACCGGCGTAATATCAAATTTAAAACATGCCTAAAAGTTTCTGAGTAGAGATGATAAATTGAAAGAAGTTATTCAAGTTACCACTGCTATAGTCATCCAGTTAAAACTAGGGGTGGTCAAAATGATTGAACAGAAGGGAATTATAGTAAAATTGTACTAAACTCTAAAAGTGGTTCAACGAAACGGAACTATTTGATTGTTTAAATGAATTGAACTGCATTACAGTTGAGATAGCTTTGAGTGAATCAAACTGAATTTACTCTGAATTGTTTTTGAATTACTATAAGAATTGTTTGAACTATTACCAATTGACATATTATTTTTAAAGCATATTTTTCAATCATACAAGTTATAATTAAGTTTAGTTCAAATAGTTCTATTTAAAGAGCAATTCAATTCAGTTTTCTTTCAAAACATTTCAGTTTTTTTTTATACAATTCAATTCAGTATCAATTTATTCAATTCAGTCTTTTTTAACAGCCCAAATTAAAACCACGCCAATAGCCCTCATTCTGTGGTCCATAAAAAGATTAATTTAGAGTAAATAATCAAAATAGCGGCCCCTTCTAGCTATAGGGCTTATTAGTTCCAAGAAAAATGTGGAAATAACATTCAATGTCCTTGAATGAGTGTTTTTCGTCTAAACCAAATTGTCCCTCATGTCATGATCCTCAAGGACCAACAAACTGATTTTATTATCGGTAACCCTTACTAAATGAATAACTCCACGTATGCAGACAACTTGTACCATAGTTATAGCAACCGAAAAGCCAAAAAACAAAAGGATTCAATAAAAAGTTAAAATCCTGAATTGCGACAAACAAGTAACATGCATAAACACAAAACGTGGAGAGTGGGAGAAGATCTCGCACCTGAGCTGCAACAGTGTGCGAACGAGTTGGGAAGAGCTTTGTGATGCAAGCAGTGTTGAAGCCATGTTCGGAAAGTCCAATGGCGGCTCTCAACCCTGCACCCCCAGCACCCACGACAACCGCATCGTACTTGTGATCGACCACGTTGTAGGAGGAGTTTCCACTACTCTGCACACACAACGACCAAAAGAACGCCGTTTACAAAACAAAATTTCCATGACCGAATCGGAAATTGAAAATGGAGAGATAGAATGAGAGATTTGACGAAATTGTTCGCACAGAGAAAAATCTTGACACGTGAGATCTCAGTGATTGGTGATTCGCACGAGCCACGCATCGCCACATTTCGAAGCACCCTCTCTTTTCTTTCTTCCACCCCGTTCTAATATTTTGTTTATTTTTCAGTGATTTTGGTGTGGAATTCTAATTTGATAGTGTTTGCATCCCTGGTTGCATAGTTTGATGTGTGTGTTTGGCGTTTGGTTTGGACAAGTAGCAAATGCAAGAAACTAATTTTGATACTGAGTTTTAAAGTGAATGAAAATTAAGCCAAATTAGGAAAAAGCGAAATGCGATTAGGCAAGTAACGCAGGAATTTACGATGAGGGTTTTGGTTGTTTGGAAAGAATGCATGGATATATTGAAACGTGACTATCAGGGGTAGTGTTGCGTATATAATAAGAAAAAAGTGAAGTGGTCCACGTAAGATATTTGAGAGAGTGACGCGTGGCAAGACAAGAGTGTTTGTATAGGAAAAAGCGAGGGTGGGTGGTGTTCTTTATGCCACGACTGATACGATATAGATAGTCCACGTAGCCCTGAAACGCACCGTAGCATTCCAAAGCTAGATATGATCATATGGCTGTATTTTCATCACTGATTAAACGGACGATGAACAAACGTATGGGAGAAGGAATTTATTTTATAAAAAACTGTATTAATTTTTAAAAAAAACCAATAATAAGAAAGAGTCAATATCAAAAGCTAAAGCCACGAGATTCTCACTGAAAAATGACTTACTTTCCTTTGATAAAAGTTGTGATCTAATATATAACTAAAATTGGAAGTTAAAGTAAAGCAAATTCTTGTTATTTTTTATGTAGATCTAAGTAAAGTGTAAAATTAGTTATAATTTAAGAATATGACAATATATCATTAACCGTGTTATAAAATTGTGATGGATATTAAGTTAAATAAAAGGTTAAATATAGTCTATAGATATTATTTGAAAACATACATTTGGTTCCTACCATTGTAGGAAGAAATTCCTTTCGAATATCTAAGAGAGGTAGATAAGTATTACAAAGATTTAAAAATTATTTTATTTAAGGTCAATATGAATGATGAATATAATGAGATAAAAAAAAACTCATTATAATCGTTTTTATTATTTTTCTTGAAAGTATAAAACTAAATTTTAAAAGGATAAATACTCTTCAAAATTCTCTAAACATCCCTTCACAAAATATTTTTTTCTAAGTGTAAAAACATTACACTCTTTTCTTCTCTATACCTTAAGGGTTTAGACCAATGCATGCAACAAAACCGTTCCTGAATAACGTAGCACCACTTTCAGAGTCATCTGTGCAAACGTAAATCATTTGTTAAAAATTTCTAAGCAAATGATTAAAAATTTATAAACAAGAATTGATTATGGATCTCTCAAGTGGTTAAAGACTTCGATACAATAAGATAACAATTATATCTTCGTAATAATAAAAAAAAATAAATAATAAATACTTAATTAAAAAATATAAAAAATTAATTAAAAATACATAAATATTACTTGAAAATTAATTGAATATATTTTATTTCATTAAATTTTATAAATTTAAAATTGACATCTTAATTTCTTTTTTTTGTTTTTCCCTTCAAACTTTAATATTTTGGATGAATAACAAAAATGCAGTTGAATATTCACTGACTAAAGTAAGTAATTTCTAACTAAGAGGATTTACACAACATAAATTAAATTTAAGAACAATGTGTTTAAACTTAATTAATATAATTAATAAAAGTATATAAGTTTGTTCTTGTTTGATAGGACAAAATATAAGGATCTCTAAACAGACACTGGTGATCTTTTAGGAAGTGATTAAGAATTTTTTAACCAGTGACCAAGGATCTATAATAGAATAAGATAGCAGTTATATCTTCCTAATAATGACAAAATAATAATAATAAATACTTAATTAAAAAATATAAAAATTATTCAAAAATATCTAAATTTTACTTAAAACTTAATTAAATATATTTTATTTCTTTAAATTTTATTAATTTAAAATTGATATTTTTGTTTCTATTCTTTTTAATTCTTCCCTTCAAATTTTAATGTTTGGATGAATAGCAAAACTGCAATTGAATATTCACCAACTAATCCAAGTATTTTTGTAACGGTGAAGATTAACATATATAAATTAAATTTAAGAACAACATGTCTACACTTAATAATATAAGTCTGTTCTTGGAGGATAAAGTTAATAAAAGTAAAGCATGATTTTATTTTATATAGCTATACACAGCAAGTGACCAGAGACCTCTTTCAAAGAGTGGATAGGGACTTCTAAGCAGACACCCAATGGATCTCTCAATGAGTGACTAAAGACCTCTCAAGCGAATGACGAGTGACCAGGGACCTCTAATCGAACAAGATAGAGATTATACCTTAGTAATAATGAAAACAATTAAATAATAAATACTTAACTAAAAAATATAAAAAAATAATTAAAAATACCTAAATTTTAATTAAAACTTAATTAAATCAATTTTATTTCATTAAACTTAATTAATTTTAAATTGATATTTTAATTTCTATTTTTTTTAGTTTTTCCCTTCACACTTTAATATTTTGAATGAATAGTAAAAACGCACTTGAAGATTCCCGACTAAAGCAAGTGTTCTTTAATGATGAAGATTAACAAATATATATTAAATTTAGGAAGAACAAGTTTAAACTTAATTAATATAGGTTTGTTCTTGTTGGACAGGAAAGTAACAAGAGTAAAGCATGATTTTATTTTATAGGACTATACAAATAAGTAGTTCATAGCAAATGAGCAGGGACCTTTGAGCAAGTGACCAGAGACCTCTAAGCAAGTGATAAGAGACCTTTTAACAAGAGACTAATGACCTCTTAATAGAGACCGGAATCTCTCAACGAGTGACCAAGGACCTCTCAACAAGTGACCATGGACCTCTCAACAGAGACTGGGGGCCTCTCACAAGACCAGGGACTTCTCAACAAGATACTAGGGACTTCTTAGCAAAATACAATAGACCTCTTAGCAAAATACAATAGACCTCTTAGCAATATATCGGGGACCTCTCAGTAGAGACTATGGACCTCTTAGTAAGACACCAGGGACCACTCAGCAAGATACCATGGATATCTAAGTAAAAACTAAGGACTTCTCAGTAAGGGGCCAAAAACCTCTCAACAAGTAACTAGAGACCTCTTAGTAAGTTACCAAGGACCTCTCAGTAGAGATTAGGAACCTCTCAACAAGGGACCAGGACCTCTCAAACATGTGATCAGGGACCTCTCAAACATGTGATCAAGGACCTCTCAATATAGACTATGGACCTCTCAACAAGTGACCAGAGACCAATCAACAAATAATCAGGGACCTGTCAAATATTGACCAGGGAACTCTTAGCGACTGACCAGATACCTCTCTTGGCGAGTGACTAGGGATCTCTCAATAGGTGATCAAGGACCTCTAAACAAGTGACTAGGAACCTCTCAACAAGTGATGAAGACCTCAAATAGAATAACATAGCAATTATATCTTCATAATAATAAAAAAAAAAGTAAATAATAAATACATAATTAAAAAATATAAAGAATTAAATAAAAATACCTAAATTTGACTTAAAACTGAATTAAATATATTTCATTTCATTAAATTTTAATAATTCAAAGTTGATATTTTAATTTGTAATTTTTTTAGTATTGCCCTTCAAACTTTAATATTTTGGATGACGAATATTAAAAAATATTAAATATAAGAACAACGTGTCTAAACTTAAATTAATATAAGTTTATTCTTTTTAGATAAAAAAGTAATAAGAGGAAATCATGATTTCATTTCATACAAGCTATACAAATCAGTAATCCACAGCAAGTGTCATGGGACCTCTCAGCGAATGATTAGTGATATGTAATAGATTAAGATAACAATTATATCTATGTAATAATAAGAAAAAATTAAATAATAAATACTTAATTAAAAAATATAAAAAATTAAAAAAAAACATAAGTTTTACTTAAAACTTAATTAAATATATTTTATTTCATTGAATTTTATTATTTTAAAATTGATATTTTGTTTTCTACTTTTTTTTTAGTTTTTCCCTTCAAACTTTAATATTTTGGATGAATAGCAAAGACACAGTTGAATATCCCCGTCTAAATAAAGTAATTTTTAAGTATGAAGATTAAAAATTATAAATTAAATTTAAGAACGTGTTTAAACTCAATTAATATAATTAATATACGATTGTTATTCGTGGATAGAGAAGTAACTGTAACTAGAGATGACAAATAAATCCGTCCCCGTGGGTATTGCTCGAACCCGTCCCCGTTTTGACGGGGAATCCCCGCATTGACTGGGTATGGGTATGGGTATGGGGAATCCCCGACTTTTTCAATTGGGTATGGGGATGGGTATGGGGATGTACATATCCCCGCCATATTACCCGTCCCCGTTTAAATTATTAAAATATTCCTAATTAATTAAATA
>Ga0214543_1005404_pt1 | contig 23556 bp, 17 predicted proteins | sample CNSS2metaG_FD_160094 | JGI IMG/M metagenome (GOLD analysis project Ga0214543, IMG submission 160094) | Root nodule microbial communities from cowpea collected in UCLA plant growth center, Los Angeles, California, USA - CNSS2 | ecosystem: Host-associated > Plants > Roots > Nodule | place: USA... | reverse complement strand
CTAACGGAAAGGAACCAATTGCATCGAATTTTCAAAAATAGGGACTCAATTGAGTCAAATAAAAATGGGGGGACCTACTTGAGATTTCGCTACAAAAATGGGGACCTATGGAATGATTTAACCTATAATCTTAGTTCCAGTACTGTTGAAAAGTCCCTAAATTGTTGTGAAGGTTGTATTTGGTATGTTGTGCAATTATGTAGCTTGTTTTGGTGTGATATATAAAGTTTCAAATCACAGTGTGTTCTGTATTGATGAATTTGTTATCTGTGAAAATCTGTTAATATTAAAAGGCTTATACAATTGAAAGAAAGGGGCCACATGAAATGCAAGATATGTGTGTTAATATGCGTGCAACACTAAAACAATGAAAGGGGCCACATGAAGTGCAAAATATATTCTGAAAGGGGCCACAGGAAGTCCAAAATATATTCCTTTGTCTAAATAAATTCAACTGGTTTTGAACAAAGCCTGCAATGTTAACCCACATATGGGTCCACTTTAAGTGGTACATCCAAAAGTAATTCCAAAATAACATCAAGTGTTACATCCAAAACTAAATCCAAAGTGGATACAGACCACAAAATACATTAAATACAACAAATACTACATCCAAAATACATCAAGTACTTCACGGTTTCCAAACTTGCCCCCTCCTATGTGGAAGTTTCTGCCTCATGCTGGGTCTGCCACGCGATGGGGGACGTTGTGGTGCATTTGCTGTTGTAGTGGGATGTGTTGGAAGTGGTGAAATGGCTGTTGCAGGTGGTGGAATGGCTGTTGTAGGTGCTGGAATTGCTGTTGCAGGTGGTGGAATTGCTGTTGTAGGTGCTGGAATTGGTTGATTTGAAGTTGAAGCTTGAGTCAAATTGACACTTGGTGGCAGATTATCACCTACATTAGAACTTGATGGTTGGGTTGTATTAGGTGATGGTTCTGGAGATGGTGGAGCATGTGGGCATATGCTTCTATTGTGTCCTACTTGTTTACAGATGGCACACTTCTTCCTTTCCCCTGCTCTTCTAACCTGGGTTTCATCTTTATTGAGCTCAGAAGCTAGAAGTCTCCTTTTTTTTTTGGTCTTCCAGGTAAGCTACGCTTTACAGGAGGCAAGACATCGGGGAATGGAGTAATCTCCCACACATTTTGGCCGTTCACAGGATATATTATTGAGTTATAAATTTCTTCATATGATGACTTCGTAAACCAGTGTGCTATATATTGTTCTGCATTCAGATTCAAGAAGCTCATTGCAGTTAGCGAGTGGCAACACGGAATGCCAGTAATACTCCATTTTCTGCAACTGCATTCCATGCTGTCCACATTAACAACAAACTTGTCACCCAAAGTAGAAACATGTCTGACCTCAAAAATCTTGTCCGCTGACCAACTACATGCATAAAAAAAGTGACATACATCATGAAGCAGTCCAATCACAAAATTCACAATAAAGTAGACAGTGATCAGTACCTTGGAACCCAATATTTTGTTAACTGCATCTCCTTGTCCAGTCTATCTCGAATTTTAGGGCATATTGAACTTTGAAAAGAACTTACTTTCAATCTATTACTTGCCCATCTATTCATCATGTACAACCTTATTTCTTCAAGCATGGTAACTATTGGCTTACTCCTAGCATCCATTAGCACGCTGTTGAAGGCCTCTGACATGTTGTTCACTAGTGTGTCACATTTCACAGTGGTATTGAACCTTGATCTGTAGCAATACCTTTATCAGTTTGCACCAATTATCAGAATTTTGAAATCATAAATGAAAATATGTGCACGATCAGAAACAAATCATAAAATGAAAAACTGGTACTGGAAAGTTGAAACTGCTATAGGTTTCGTGTTTAAATTAGGAATAGATACTATAGCAACTAGTTTTTACTGCAGTAGTGCATTAATTCCAAATTTGCCTTGCTATGTACTTTTCCTAATAACCTTTAACCTCATATCAGAGTGTTGTGAGTTAATAGCCATGGATCTTGCTCGAAAAGACATAGCACGAGATATAGACACGTTCCACTTCCTTAACCCCTTTTCTCGAATATGCATGGCCTTCACAGTAGGATTCTCTCTAACTGTCTTTTCTATTCTCCCACTTAACCACTTTGCATTGATTAGACGATTGTTAAACTCCCTAGAACAAGTATGTTTGTCCACAATTTTTCTCAACTGCCAGGTTTTAAGTATTGGTACATAAGCATAATAAGCAATCCATACACACTTTCCTCTTGCACCCAAACATACCACCCTTACTCTTTTTTTGTCATTCTTCTCAAATTTCAAATTTCTCCCGCTTTGCAACCCATAAGTTCTTATGGCTTCTATAAATTCTTCCTTGTTAACGAAATATGTCCCAACTTGCCATTCATATTCAGCCATACTTTTCGGCATACAAAAAGTGGGAAAACTTCCACATGTATCTTCATCACCACTGCTGGAATCACTGCCTTCATTACTTACCAACTCATCTGATTCCCATTCATTATCAGACAACCCTCTAGCATGTTTCTTCATTTCATTACTTTTTTTATTGTGATTAATTTTTTTCCTTGACCTAGTGGAAGTCCAATGTGATCCACCAACACCTGGGTCACAATCTATATCCACATCAATTAAACCATCACTAGCTTCATCCTCCACCTGAACTTCTTCCGCATTTTGCTCTTGCACCCCCTCATTATGTGTCTCATTTTGGAACTCATTATCAACTTCATGACTCTCATTCTGGACATGTACTTCAACCTCACCCTGAACATGGACCTCTCCCTCAACCTCAGCACTTTCAGGCTGGACTTGTTCTGCACCATCACACTGCACATCAACCTCAACCTCACCAACTTCAGGTTCGACTTGGTCTGGTACAATTTCAGGCACAATGGCATTCTCCCCAGCTGGAAAATATTCTAGCATATGTACTACCTCTGCTTCACAAACTGAATGAATTACAAACATATGAACTGAACCATGTCTCTTCGCGATGCCGACCATATGGAGTGCACCAACATCATCAATGAAATGTTGTAACCTTTCCTCCAACACTGCACAACCTCCAACAGAATAGCACAAATCTTTGACATTAATATAACCCATCTCTCGCAGTATTGATAACACCTTAAAGTAGGACCACCTATCTTCATCACACGACAAAACACTAAGTTGGTCATTAACATATTTAACTCCACCCTTATTCACGAAGTGCCCTCCATGGTGGATAACCACTTCAAACTTCTCGTCATCCATCAAAGCTGTGAAATGTCCACATACCCAAAACCACATACTTTTATTACGAAACATACCACCGACAAATCGACAAACTGATAGAAAACTAAACCCCATTTCGAAGGGGGACCACAAACTACAAAAAACTAAACCCCGTTTCGAAGGGGACCACAAATTACAAAAAAAGGAACCACAATGGTAGGACAATACAACCATCAAAATCAGAAAACCATTCTACTCAGTAAACCAAACTCAAAAACGATATACGAGAATCAAACTCAAAAACAAACCCAAAACCCCCAAAATCAGATTCAACGCAAAAAACCAAAAAACACTAAAATTGATTTAGAAAAAATAGGAAGCTCACCTGGATTGTTGAATGTCGTCGATCACAATGTCGAAATTTAATCTGATGCAGCGCCAATCACAACGAAAATCCAACCCAATCGAACCCTAGCTTAGCGTTTCCACGATCATCTTCGAACACTTCTCTTCTTGCACACTACAATTGATTGCTACGGGCCACGTCACTAAAACTCATACACAGTCATTAAGCCTTGTCACTGCTCTGTTACGATTTTTAACGGTGTTAATTTTGGGGACCAAATTGATTCACTTATGACAATTAGAGGACTAAATTGATACTCTGAATATTTAGAGGACCTTTTTGAGACTTCAGAACAAATTCGAGGACTAAAACAGTAATTAAGCTAAACTTATATTATGTTAACGCATATTATATAAACTGTAAACAAATTGTTGCAATGGTTGCCTTTTATATGTTGAGATTAAGTGTACAAGACCAGGTTCCAATATTTCTCAATGTGTTCGTTGGAAAAAGAAATTGTTAGTCCCACATTTTATTCAAACTTATTTCTTAGAACTGTTCACGATGGTTGGTTCTACAATTACAAAAAGAAACACAAACATATTTTATTGTGATTGAAAAAAATTAATTGAAAAAATAGTTAGGGGGCAAAATGCAGTATAAGGGAGAACATTACTTTAAAATGTTTTTTTCTTATATTTTAATGTATGAGTTTTATAGTGGGAACTAGTATGAGACCCGTGCGTACGCACAGGCCTTTTTTTGTTTTTTTCTTATTGCTGTTGTGTGCGTTTTGTATTTATATTATTGTTATTCTATTCATCGATATAGTTTTAATTTATGTTTGAAGCAGTTATAGGGGAATCTAAATATAAGAAAATACTTTTTTGAAAAACCTACTTAAAAAAACGCTATGTGTTTCCAAAATAATAAAAAGCTGAAAGGGAAAATATGTGAGATATATTAATAATTACTTTGTTGAAAAAATATGTGGGTTTTTGGCGGCAACGCATATTCCGAAAAGTTCAGAGAGTCTTTTCGTATCTCTGCAAAGAGTGCATTGTAGATTTGATTTGGCTTTTCAGTTTCGTGTAGTGTACACATTCAATGCTTTGTTTTTTCATTTTTACGTTCCTGAATTAGAAAATCGGGTGCCCTACAGACTTCCATTTTCATCTGCTTACATGGAGGACAAAAGTGCAAAACGCTTTAGCTTTAACAACTTTTTCCAGAACTTCATAATGTTTATGGATCGTAGACAGGTTTGTGTTTATAGTTTCGTTATTTGAATTTCTTTTTTGCTGTAAAATTTCTTGGCGACCTTAATATCATCATCCATTCGTCCCTGTAGCCGTTTCTGTTATAAAGATCGTTTCTTTTTGGGTTTTTGAATCAGCCTTAAAGTCTGGGTAATCTGTTTTTCAGGAGTTTTTAGATTTTGACGAAGGGTTCTTTTTGGAATGGGCTGATACGTTGGTTATAGGGACAAATTTTTTATCAGATCCGAGGGGAAATGTTTTGAACATTGAATTTGAGGAAAGGCTTTTGGCCGACAGGAAGTTTGTCGATGGAAGACAAATTTTAGATTTTTATGGCATAGATGATGCTGCATATATATGTACCCTGTATTGCGGTGATCGATATTTTAGGTTAAGAGTATTTGACGTACACTGGAAGGAGGTACATTATCCTGCTGTAGGGAATTCAGGAGGATCACGAAAACTATGTAAACTTTCGTGCTCACCTAGGTTCTTCCAATGTTTTCGACTGATGGTGGATACATCAAAGGTAACAATTTTTATACTTGTTTATTATTATTTCGTTGTATACATATGTGTATTGTAGGTAATATTGGTTTTTTATTTCATGTTTGTGAACAGCTATTCATAGTTTTGCCAGAGGAATTTCGAATGTTTTGTCAAGATGATCTCAAACTGGACTCCAAGGTGCAATTGCATGATCCCCTATACAAAAAGTTTGAGTTCTTTGTGGACATCAATATAGATGGTTGTTTTGTTTTGTTTAGTTTCTTGGAGTTCTATAAGTATTATGGTTTGAATAGCAATTTTTACATACATTTTAGTTATATAGGAAACAATGTTTTTCTTTATAAGATTTACTTGGCTGAAGGAACACAAATATTGTATGAGAGGGTTTCATCTGAACCGCTGAACAATGATGGTAATACTTCCACTGGTAATGATACTCATACGGTGGTTGGTAATGGCCTTGATAATGGAAATCATAACCTGACCAAGAAGCTAAGTCAATATGATGTTGAATCTTCATGTCTGGTATGCAAATTCTTTATTGTTTTAATTTGATGTTGGTATTTTGGTCCTGCTGGTTTGTCTAAATTAATTTCATTATGTTTTGCAGCATCTGCACTCAAATTTTGCTAAACAGTTTTTGGATAAGAATAGGAAGAGATATTTCATTACCAATGAAACCTGCAGACGCTGGCTTGCAGAATTCGATGGACTGGAAGAACTTATTATGAATGCTATATCACATGTGGGTGGAAAAGATTCTGCAAAGACAATCTGTTGGTTGCTGGTGATATCATTCCATTTGCAATGGACGATGAGAAGAAAAATGTAATCCATGTAGTTAAGGTTTAGACGTAAAGCCTTTTGTAGTAGTTTTAATGTAGTAGTTTGAACACCTAGAATACTTTAGCATGTTTTAACCGTACATCTATATATCCGTTATTGAATTTCCTTAGTCGATGATGAATTGGTCTTTAATAAACAATTAATTGTTATTTTGTTTTGAACAATGACATCCAAGTTTAATTGTTATTTTGTTTTCAACGATGACGTACAAAACTATAATCAACTTGTTTAAAAAAATTTCAATTACTCAAGTTTTGTATAATTTATTTTAATAGTAATAGTTTGTACATTTTGAAAGTAATTTTTCATTACCTATTGTAGAAATATATAATTATAAGAAAATGTATAATCCTACTATATGTATTAAAATTTTTCAAACATATGATTATCATTACAACAGATGTTGAAAATTTAACAAAGAATTATTCACCACTGCTTTGTACATATTGGTAATGATTTTTATGGTTATTCTACAATTACAAAAAGAAACACAAACATATTTTATTGTGATTGAAAAAAATTAATTGAAAAAATAGTTAGGGGGCAAAATGTAGTATAAGGGAGAACATTACTTTAAAATGTTTTTTTCTTATATTTTAATGTATGAGTTTTATAGTGGGAATGACTGATAGATTGTCGCATGTGTTTAGCATAAAGAAATTAAGAAATCCTCTTTCTTTTAATTATATATTTTTCTTTAATTTTATGCTCATCCTATGTCTTAACAAATATAACATTTACTTAATGTTTAAGCTCGATTTTGAAGAAGGAGAAATTTCAAGATTATGAATTTCAACTTAGTTAAGTGTTATAGTTTTTCTTTTTGTTCAATCTAAACCAAATAAATATAAATTGAAAATAAATGAGTTGAAAAAAAGACAGTTTGGATCATGGGCAGCACTTTCCAATATTGGCCCAACTGTGATATGAAGAAGCCATTTTTCCCGGTGGGCTTCAAGGTCCACATTCCAGAGATTTTCCCGTCTTTTGTCTGGGCTCATTAGAAAATGACTGGGCCTCCATCAAGCACCAGTGTTAGTGTGTGGAATCCTACAGTGCTACATGGCACTTTTAATCACGGGTTATTAGCAAGTCAAATCATGAACCAAATCAAAGTTCAATCCAAACACGATCTGAGGAAACGAAACGAAAAAATAGCGTGCAACGACGATAAAACGACACTGCCACGTGGCTGCTAAAGAATTCTGTTACGTAATGGTCTCAAAAAAGAAGTAGAGAGAAAAAATGTCCACACAAACAATACCAGTTGCACTCTCTGCTCGAGCGCTCGCGACGAAAATTCAGGCTAAGGCTTCCAAACACCTCTTACAGATAAGGTGTTTGCGAAATATCCTGAATTAATCTCATTCACGATTCCACCAAAGAAAAGAGTGTTGTTAGGGGATGAGCATTGAGGCTAAAGGGGTTTCTTCAGCCTAGTGATTTTGGGACTGCAACTGCATGAGTTGGATAAATAAGAGGAAGATTGGTAGCTTGAAGTTCTACAAGCTGCAACAGCTATGGCTATTGCTGCGGCCTCCCTCACTTTCCATTTTGCTAAATTCCCCATTCGTCAAACTAATTCATTTTCAATACGCCATCATATCCCCTCTGGCCGAGGGTTGAATCTCTATTACCCCCGTGTCTCTCACAGGTCAATAGTCATCACTCGTTAAGTGAAATTCCAATTGAAATTTCGAATTTGGATTCCGAATTAAATGTTAATATGGATGTTCGTTATCTCAATGTTTTATTGGCTTTAGATTTGCGCGTTTTGGTTCCAAGTGTTCGCTGACAGATACTGATGTGCATTTGGATCATGTGACCACGGATGAGGATGAGGGTCAGGGAAGAGGGGTGGTTGAGCCTCTCTGTCCGGTGCCATTTGTTAATCTCAAAACTGATATTCTTGAGCCCGAGTCTTTGAACTTGCTGGCTGAAGCCACATTTGTAGATACTCTCTTGACAACATTGCCGGTAGGTTTGTTTACTGAGTTTGAGGGTGTTGATGATCATTGCTCACTGTTTCTCATCTTCCCATGCTGCGTTCTGCAGGTTTTGTCCGAGGAGGAGCAACATGCCCTTTCTGCTACTCCAGCCCACCCGGTTGGGTTACACGGTGGGTTGTTTTCTCACATCTAACGTTGGCGACCAACTTTGGTTGACCGCAATTAAGTGATTTCCCAAACATCTAATAAGAGTTTTCCTTCTTCAGCAAAAATTCCCTAATTTACTCTTGGAATGGAAAACATTAAAAAACATTTTATTGCCTGGGTCGGTTTCAATTGATTGATATTGACATGGCTATTCTTTGGTTTCATATGACTTCATGGATCATTTCTTTAACCTCAATTGCACTCTTATGAGCCTGACATCACACTGTCCTGAATACAGTTTATTGCAGTTATTATCTTTATTGAGGTGAATCGGGTCTCAAAATTTGTTTGATGTCTATCTTGTCCAATGATTTTATTCCGTCTTTTCCATTTATACTTATTGATGCTGTGACGTTGAACCGTCTAAGCTGCTCTCAACTTAGAGATTATATATTTTCAGCTTTCTATGCTAGTTGCATAGCTGCAAATGTAGTGGAGCAGCTTTGGAATTTTGCTTGGCCTTCTGCTATTGCCTTGATTCATCCAAGCCTTTTGCCGGTTGCTGTGATGGGTTTCTTCACCAAAGTGACTATAATTGTTGGTGGTCCCTTGGTTGGCAGAGTTATGGATCATTTTCCAAGAATGTATGCATATAATTGCTTAACAGTCGTTCAGGCAAGTTTTTTGATGACCTATATAAAATAAAGGAAGATATAGCTCTTTTTTCTAAAAGGGATCAATCTTTCTATTTTTTCAGGCAGCAGCTCAGTTATTATCTGCGGCAATGATTATTCACGCCCATTCTGTGCGACATACTTCGTTGTCTAGTCTGCTTCTGCGTCCTTGGTTTTTCACATTGGTTTCAGCTGGGGCTATTGAGAGGCTGTGTGGTGTAGCTTTGGGAGTTGCAAATGAGCGTGACTGGGTTGTGTTGGTATTGTCATTCTGATTCATTGGGAGCTTTCTCTGTTCCCTTGACATGTGATTTGTTCCCTATGTTAAATTTTAATCTTGTTCTGATACTCAGTGGCTTCTTTACACAGCTGGCTGGAATGAATAGGCCTATTGCACTTGCACAGGCAAATGCTGTTCTAAATCGAATTGATCTCCTGTGTGAGGTAATTATTTTCTTTTATTTCTTTCATTTTTCCTTGAGTTGATCGGCTAGCTTATAAATTTCCATGTGTTACAGAGCTTGCTACCATTCATTTCAGTGAAATATTCAGAAACTGTCTTATGGAATATCAATTATATTATTTGTCTTGGAAACTTATGAAATGTTTGTATACAGATAGCTGGGGCATTGCTTTTCGGATTCCTTCTTTCTAAATTTCATCCTGTAATCTGCTTAAAAGTTGCTTCTGGCTTAATGATGGGGCTTCTGCCAGTTACAGTAATTTCTCTGTCGTTCTTCTTGATCTATTACTTCCATTGTTTACAAGCTAAATTCATTTTCACTCTCCCTTCTTAATTTGCAGATTATTTTCACTTATTTAACCAACAAACTTTCTACCGGTGTTCTTGATAGACCAAAACCTTCACAAACCTGTTGCAGAACATTTAATGAAGACTCTGGAACAGATGCTAATAGTATAGGTATACTATTCTTTCTTTTGAGAATGATCTTTCTATGAGCATCTAAAACATACTTACTTCCATCTGCTGGCGAACCAGTTTTCAAAGGTCTGGAAGCCATCAAGCTCGGCTGGAAGGAGTACCTGGGTCAACCTGTTCTTCCTGCAAGTCTTGCATGGGTGCTCCTCTACTTTAATATTGTTCTAACGCCAGGCAGTTTGTTGACGGCATTTTTAACACAACGTGGTACGTGACAATTTCCTCCATGGTACTTTTTTATCCAGGGAAATTTCTTTCACATATAACACGTAAAATGTTGCATTAACAATATAGTGAAGCACCTGATTTCAAGGTTTTCAAAATCTTCCATCTATCATGAACTCATAATTGGCAGGGGTGATCTATTTCTTTAGTATGGCAAACATTTCATACTTTATTATCTTTGACTAACATAATATATGCCTCATTTTCTCTTATTTTTAACTCTTTCAGTAATTCCGTTTGGCATCTTTCGTAAATGGAGTTTTTCTATTGACGTCTTTTAATACTGTTATTAATGTTAAATTGAATGCTGTGTAACAAATGGTCAAAAGGGCCGAAGGGAAAAGGTAGCAGTTTTTTATGTAAGGTTCATTGTTGTGGTCTCCATAATTTTTTTACCCATTAACCATTCTTTCATAATTAGACCAATAATCAGTGACACTGTAATTTATCTTTTCTTCTCCTTTATTTTTGGGTGGGGGAATAATGATTTTTTGGTAATATTGTTGCTAGTTCGTTATTTTTTTTTCCCAATATTTATGCAGGCTTACATCCATCTATCATAGGAGGGTTCAGTGGAATGTGTGCTGTCATGGGTGTTGCTGCAACATTTGTGTCTTCAACTCTGGTCGAGCAATTTGGCATTTTAAAGGTTTGTTCTCTATCTTTAGTAGTTTTAATTTTACTCTTGCACATGGGAATGTTTGAGCACTCCTTTTTATTAAGATATTTATTGTTTCCCTGTACCAGGCTGGGGCAGTTGGGCTGGTATTTCAAGCTTTACTTCTCAGCATGGCTGTTGCTGTATACTTGAGTGGATCGATTTCTCATCAGAGTCCTCTTCTTACTTTCTTATTTCTGATTGTAAGTCACGAAAGTATGAAGTGTCTGAACCTTCACTAATATAAGATGAGTACAGGATATCAGTTTTGAAAAAAGTTGCAACAGGTCATTGAAATTCTGTTATAACAGCAGAAGTAGGAAAATTTCAAATTGTATTTTTAATGTAAAATTAACTTTTGTCAAGTTTGTTCAAACTGAATTTTGTTAACATAAACTGATGTGCTTCTGTCTGTTCAGATTTTATCGCGGTTAGGGCACATGTCATATGATGTTGTAGGGGCACAGATTCTCCAGACAGGAATCCCATCATCCAAAGCAAATCTCATTGGAACGACAGAGATTGCTGTTGCTAGTTTGGCGGAGTCCATAATGCTTGGTGTTGCAATAATTGCAAATGATCCTTCTCATTTTGGATGCTTGGCCTTGTTGTCTCTTTTATCGGTTATTGGTGCAGCATGGATGTTCTGCAGATGGCTGTTGAATCCAACAGATGAACAAAAGAACCTCTTTGCTGTTGAATCCAACAGATGAACCAAGGAACCTCTTTTTTTATGATCCTCAATTTGACAAATATGTAAGTATCCCTTGTATTTATCAGTTGTAGTTTACGCTCATATTTTTCCTGTGACCTACATCCCTACCATGTAAAATGCAACAAAATTGTCCATTTACTTATAATCCTCATCTTGATGCCTGTGCAAGTATTCATTTCTATATTAGTATTTCATCCTTTGTTAGCATTATTTTTCTGTGTCACTATTGAGAATTGTTCATGAAGTGCTGACCCTTGTTTGATGTTTTCTTATGCTATGACACAACCGTTTGGTGGGGAAACATGTGTGGTACTTGTCATATTGTTTCCTTTCTTAGTCCTGACATTAACTCATGTAAACCACGAAATAACTTGCTTGGTCTTGTATGAATCATTACGATAAATTTGAGATTTTGTTTCTGCTCCTTAGGGGTATGACTAAGTTGGTTGATTTAGCTAGGGATATACTTTAGATTCTTTTAGACATTTGTCGTACAATACATTATCTAATAATCACTATTCTTCTTTCAATGCAGTTGTTCCCTTAAATGCCTTGATTTATACGGGGATAGGAACCAAAATATAGTGTGGTGGGTGAGTATCCACTTAATACATGGAAGTTTGGGGTTTTCTTCTCACCTTGCCAGTGATATTCATTGTATGAACAATTAGTTGGTTTTGCCTGTAGTTCTGTAAATGTGTAAACATGCCTTTACATTTCATTAGTGTACATGTAACATGAGTAATTTAATTAGCTAGGTGCCTTAGTTTCAACACTAAAAAATGTTTTGCAAAACATTTATTCATTGCTAAATTCTTTCAAAATCTTAACAGACTTATCTGGTGATTTGTTATAGAGTTTAACTATTCTTGGTGAAATTTCAAGGAATACAATTTTTCTGCTTAATGTTAAACATCAATGTCAAAATATTTCTGTTTAAATAAAAGTGGTTTACCTTCATATTTTGATCTCTTAAAGATAAGATTTCTTTTAAAGTTTTCTTAGAATTTATTTTGATGTATTTTGAAATAAAAACACACTGTAAGGTAAGTATATTGTTAAATGAACTGAGACTGTGGAATTAATACTAAATTTGGTAAAATAGGTTTTCTGTAGTCAATGACGATAAAATATCTGATATTTAATTTATATAGACTACATCAGTTCCAAAAAAAAAAAGGACTGACTGTCCTTTAAAATTTAAAATAATTTTTAATTTAATGTTATACTTTCTTGATTTTGCCTTTAAATTTAATGTTATACTTTCTTGATTTTGTCTTTAAATGCTTCTTAATTTGGGCATTTTATGTGCATGTGCTGCATGTAAAATACATAATAATTTTAGTTAATTAAAATAAAGGATTTTGATATTTATTTTAGACACAATCAATCAACATTTTCACTCTGATTATTTGTCCCGTTGGAAATACAAGGGAGGGCTTTGGCAGAGACATGCAATAAAAATTTAGATTAAAATATTTTATAACCCACCTCTATGCAGTTTCTCAAAGATCTTTGAAAAAGAACTCAAATTCTCATATTCTATTGAATATCTTTATAAATTAAATCAACTGAACAATTTTTTCACTAAAACCTCACTAACTAGAATATCACTCAATATATATAACGAAAAAATCTCAATGTTTCCTTCCATCTTAAACCCTAAACTCTCATCATACTTCAAATTTGATCAATTTTGTGCTTTTAAAATTACTTTATCACAGTTGAATATCCAAATAATCCAACAAACTTTGATCTCCTAATAGCCTAACCTAGATTCTTCAGGAAAGATATATCTGTTCATGGAGTGTGACCTCCATAGCAAGACCATTTTGTTACATTTTGGCTTTTGCAATAGTTGTCACAATCACATTTCTTTTACTATATTTCTCTCTGTCTCTCTTTTCCCTTTCTTGGAAAGTTGATAGTCCATTATTGAGAACGAAAAAGGTGCATTCCAGTGTTCACTGTTCCCTTTTATTAAACAACTGCAATATTTCAACCTCTCTCCCTGAAAAATGGAAATGATTGACACACACTTGTCTGTAAACAAAAACAATTCTTGTATTCAGAAACACTCATGATTTGATGTCTATAATTATTCATCACAAATGGAAATAAGTTCCTTCACAACAAATAAAGACAAACATTTATTATTATAAAATAAAATGTTATATAACAAAAAAACAGCTCTGAAGCTTAAAACTAAATGGGCTTGTAACTTCATTATCAAAAGGCCCAAAGTTGGTTAGAGTTTCAATTTGGATTTTTCAAGTGCCGTGTTGACTCCATTAAGTTAGACTATTATTTGCGTGTGAAAAGGAAGAACATATGGCATCAGTGGACGCAACTATCCGTCACGGTGGGTCCATTTCCCTAAGAATGGAATCCATCACAAATTTAACCAAATCTTTACCTGTTTACCATTATTTTTTTTAACATAAAAATAAAAAAATTTATATTTATGAAAACACATTATATATAATTTTTAAGTCGTATAAAAATAATATTAATTTATGCTTGTTGGTGATGAAATAACATCATGTTGAATAAAAAAAAAAGAGAAACTTTGGTGAGCTCAAGTTACTATGAACTTAAGACTTTGACTCTCAAGGCAGTGGTTTAGTTACAGTTTGAATTTTATTGGTAATCTCTCCCGTTATCTTTTCTTTCATTTGGTTTTGGTTGCGTCTTCAATACACAAAAGTTTGAAGAACAGTCTTAAATTTAAGAATTAAATATTATATAAGATATTAAAAGTTTTAAGAAAAATAACTGTTTTAAAATTAACAGTTACCTAATTTTTAGAAAAATAATGCCATACACCAAAAGTTGACGATGAACACAAACAAGAAAAGAGAAAAAAAGAAATTAAAATATAAATGATTTAACTTTCCATATATGAAAAGATAGAAAGTTATTATTCTTGAACAAGATAATCAATGACTTAATATTTTATTAATTTTTAAGTTTTTCTTGCACAATAGTCGTAAATAATTAAAATTAAAATAATAAATGATAACATTTTTCACCTTTTCATGTTTTTTTTTTCTCACTTCATTCAAACAAGGCGTAAGTGTGAAATTGTGGGACTATTCAGCTTTATTTTTATTATGCCATCAAATTTTGCTCATGTGATTCTAATATTAAATTATATTTAATTATAATAATTAAATCAATTTTTAAAATTATAAAAAATTGAAAAAAATGAAACAAAAGTTATAAAATTGATTTTTAAAGATTATATGAATCACGGATATATTTCCTAAAAAAAATTTATAATTTTAGATGTCATTTTTTAAATAATTTTTTATTTTTTTATTTTTTTTCTCAATAATTTTTAAATTATTTAAAAAAAATTACATCATATTATAAAAAAATTATTAATATTTAATAATCAAAATATCATTAGTAAAAATAAATTTTCATAATAAGGTCTTGTTATAAAACTCGCATTATTATTTTCACAAAATTATAACACTCTTTTCTACCTTTCTTCTTCTCATGATTTCCCTTAACAATAACCAATATCTAAATTAGTCAAAGTTATTATTTTTTAACAAAAATTCATATACACCTTTATAATATTTATCATGTTATCTTTCTTCTTCTCGTGATTTTCAATAGACAATATAACCAATACCTAAATTACTCAATTTGATTTTTTTTAACCAAAATTCATATACACCTATATAATACATTTATTATGTTATTTGTATTTACATTTATAAAAATTTGGATTTTTTTTTGCCATCAAACAAGGAAATGTAAAATATATAAAAATACTATATTTTCTGACCAGTTTTTATATATATAAAAAATTTCTTCTATGTATAGATTGTCACGTGAAAGTACAATCTCCGGTGTGTATTTTACATCTAACAGAATGATGACTCTCGATTTTTTTGTAACATTATTAATTTTCCTTTGTGCTTTTTCATTACATCAAGTACCTATTTCATAATTTACTATCTCTAATTCTTATTTATCTCTTTTGCATAATTTTTGCACAAAATCTATATTCAAATATAATTGTCATAAGTTAGGGTTCCAGTATAATAAAAACTGTGCTTATATAAGTGTGAATTTTGTCTTACAAAACAGATTAAAAAGTTAAAAATAAAAATAGGATCTTTTAGGTGTAAGCAACTTATAACACCATTCCATTTCCCAAAACAAGGAATTACCAAGAAACAAAGCACCTCACTTTCCCAAACAACATTGAAAATAGACATTTCTAGATCCACACCCCCACATGGGACTTGGATGAATGAGAGAGACCATGAAACATAGAGAAAAACAATTAAATTAAAACCTAAACCCTACATCAATCCCCATAAACCACATTATTTATGAGAAAGAACGTGATGTTTGTTTACGAAACCAAGTTAAGAGTGCTTTCCCAAATCCCTGTCTGTCAAACCTTGCTATGTTATCATGTCTCAAACCCAAAACACCTTCTTTGCCATTCCCAACAACCCTATGCCCCCACACTCCATCATTTTCATCTTTACAAACTATCAAAAGCAACAAACTACATTCTAAACAAATTTATTTATGAAATTATTGTATTTAAGAGCAGAAAATACTCTGCAAATAAATACTTTTGTAATGGACACAAGAAGAAAACTAACTAACTATTTAAAAGTAGTGTCTTTTTCCCTTTAACAGTGACATTCCATGATATTACACCACTAATTAATGTTGATGAAGCTTATCCAACCAGTTAAGGAGAGAATTTATGTATGTTTATAGTATCATATGACAGAGGTGTCTGTCTGAATATGATTATATCATGCATGTTGATTCCATTACGTCAATGTTAGGAATCAGCTTTCTTCATTTATTTATTTCACTGTTGTAGGTTACCAGACTACATATGTGTATGTGAGTGATGTAACCTTTACAAGAAAAAATGATAATGTTAAATGCGAAGGGTGAGAGAAAAATAATGTTCTTTTCACAACAACCATCTGTTGCTGTTGGTTGCCAGTGATTTGGACTTGAAAGCGCCCATCTTTTCATGTCCATTGACATTGATAGTTGATACATCACTTGGCTTGTTCATGTCTTCTTTTGACTCTCTCTTTCTCTGCTCCTCTTCCTCTTTCTTCATCTTTGTCAAGCACTGTGTTTAAGTCTTACTTCAACGCTTAAACTTACTCACTCACCACACCCCTCACACTCATTCATACAAACAAAGATGGGATCTTTGGTTGCTGAAACAGCCAAGAAGAAAGCAATGTGGTTGTATCCAAAGGTTTTGGGTTATAATCCTTCTGAAAGATGGGGTCACTCTGCTTGTTTCTCTGGGGGGCTTATGTATGTCTTTGGGGTACGAGTACAAAAATCCCTTGTATTTTATTCAGAATCAATGTCTTTTTCTTTTTTTATGCACTTCCCAGTATTAACTTCTGAGTTGTTCATGATTCTTGATACTGGGTTGGCCTCATTTATGGTGTCTGAATTTCTCATTAGTCTTACCTTTTAGGAGCTCTGCTATTTAAGAGATGTGTTGTAATGTCTTCTTCATTAATTTCATAAGCTTCTAGTACTTCTTTCTCACCTTCCCTGCTTCATAGCTATCTTTAGTTAATAACCAAAACACTTTCATCTCTGAATTTTAGTTTTTTCCTAATTTCTCTTGCTGCTTATATTTCACTGTGACAATTGACTGAATTCGTTTTTCTTTCTCTAATTAGCGAGACAATACACGTTTGGGAGACGATAAACTTTCTGCTTTCTTAATATAGCTATGTACACATTTCGTTTTTCTCCTCCTTGCGTTATGTTTCTCAATTTATAAAACATGCACCAGAAAAGTGCTTACATTTACATATCTTGGTAATATTAGAACCTCTTAAGTATTTGATTAGCCTCTTCAGATGAATAGTTTAATCATTGCAGAACTCTCAGTTTAGCTTGTTAAGCATAATTGACTTCTGATTATCAAATGTTTGCTTTAAATCTGTTTCCAAATAACAAAATGTTCGGTGTGTACTCATTCCAGGGCTGTTGTGGAGGGCTACATTTCGGAGATGTTCTTTGTTTGGACCTTGTGAAAATGAACTGGAGCAAGCTTGGCACCACGGGTGAAAAGCCAGGTCCTAGAGATAGCCATGGTGCTGTTCTTGTAGGGCATAGAATGATAGTTTTCGGTGGCACCAATGGGATAAAGAAGGTGAATGACACTCATATATTGGACCTTGTTACCAAAGAGTGGATTCGTCCTAAATGTGAAGGGACACCTCCTTCACCAAGGGAAAGTCACACTGCTACTCTAGTTGGAGATGAAAGAGTGGTGATTTTTGGTGGCAGTGGTGAAGGTGACGCAAACTATTTAAACGATTTGCATGTTCTAGACCTTCGAAGCATGAGGTGGAGTTCTCCTCAGGTAAAAGGCGATTTGCCTGTCCCTAGGGACAGTCACAGCACTCTTGCAATCGGGAACAGGCTTTTTGTGTATGGTGGAGACTGTGGTGATCAGTATCAGGGTGATGTTAATGTGCTTGACATGGACACAATGACTTGGTCAAGGGTATGGTTTTCTCTTCTTCTATCTCATTCATAGTTTGTGTTTTTGGTGTGCAACTAAATGACCAAAGATCATGTTTCTTGCATTTTGATCACAGTTGAAAATTCAAGGTTCTTCCCCAGGAGTCAGGGCAGGTCATGCTGCTGTGAGCATTGGTTCCAAGGCAAGTTATTTTACATTGCATCAGTTTTCAGCTGCGACTTCATTTCTTTTTTATCTGCTATGATGATGTTAAGTTACTTTGCAACTTGGTTTTTACTACAACTTATAAGAGAATGCTGCACCAGAGTAAAAAAATGTGAAAAAATCTGACTTTGATGTGAAGAGTAGTAATAAGAACCTGCACCATAAACAAAAGATGATTTTTTTTTTTATTTTCAGGTGTACATCATTGGAGGGGTGGGAGATAATCGTTATTACAATGACATATGGGTGTTTGACATCTGCAGCTGTTCCTGGGCTCAGCTTGAAATTCGTGGTCAACCGCCACAGGGGCGATTTTCTCACACAGCTGTTGTGGCAGACATGGATATTGCCATATATGGCGGGTTGGTTGGTTCCCATTTACTTCAATTTATTAGTTAATAAATGTGAAGTGACAATTCCTGTTTTCTTTTCTATTTCCTACTGTGCTTGAGATTTTCTTTCTGATATCTCACAGGTGTGGGGAAGATGAACGTCCGTTGAACGAGTTGCTGGTGTTGCAGCTTGGAGCAGAGCATCCAAATGGACGCTACAACATTTCCATGTGCAAAGTTTTTGGAACTTACTGGAATCAAGAAAAGAGGATCATACCTAGAGGAGGAGCTGATACAAACTCGGTACAGAACCTCGTTTTTTTCGATGTTGGTTCAAGTTCTTGTTCATATGATGTTTTATTTACTAACATTGTGTTTTAAAGCAGACAACTCCATTCCCGGAGAACCATATGGAAGTACAACCTTGTAACATTGATTCAGGTGGGTTAAGACATTTTTAACAGGATTATATTATACAGTTCTGGTTAATTTTCAAGTGGCGTTTTATTAACTCGTAACTTGAAAAATATAGTTACATGATACGTAAGATTGTGATTCCATGCAGGCACTTCACAACAGAAGAGGAAGAGAATTGGTGTGGCAAAGGCGTGGGATGTTGAATCAGAACAAGAAGAACATTCTCTTTCACTGTCCCAGCATTCATCTCCTTCGCAATCTGATCAAGAACAGACCCCAGCTCAGAAAGCAAATGTTTCTAACATGGATTCTCAGAGGTATCAATGGTTCAAACAGATGAATAAAAGTCCAAGCTATTGCCAGCTCGACAATGATTCAAGTAACACAACATTTTTTAAGAATCTCACACAAAGAAGTGTTCATCCCATGAAACATCAACCTAAACAAGAGCAGTATGTTCACATTGATTATGATAGAAAAGTACCTCGACACACTCAACACCTGGTGGGTCCTTTACTTTCAAAAGATGTTTCTTTTCTTGTTATTCTTAGTTAATGGTCATTTCACTTTGGCTATTACTGCATCTCAGATTGGTGCTGAAGTTCGGGGAAAAGTTGATGGAGCCTTTGATTCAGGTTTACTCATGACTGCAGTAGTTAATGGAAGAGTTTTCAGAGGAGTATTATTTGCACCAGTAAGCTTCTGAACCCGATTCCTATTTATACTACTATAGTACAAACAATGTAGCAAAGAAATTTATGTGTCTGTGAACAGGGTGCTACAGTGTTGTCCACATGTGTTGAACCAAACTATTGTTTATCACGTTCGTTTCCCTCCACTCAAGCATTTATGAACTCAAATGATGCGAGGGATTCGCACCAAGTAACAGAGTCCTGCCATGGCTCGAGGCAACCTCAAGCATCAGCAATGATGAGAGGCCCTACTTCTGCATCTTTAGCCAAAGAGCATCAAATGAGGAGTGACCTTCAAGGCTTGGTTTTGACTCTTGGAGGGCCTGCAAGTGGTAACCATGCTTCATCCTAGGATGAAATATTGTTGGGGAGGCTAATAAGGTTCATGTAAATTTAGGAATAATCCTTTTGTTCTTCGATGGTTATGCATTTGTTGAATCAACCTTGTTTTGTGTAATAGCATTTGGTTACTTATATATCTATATTTAACTATGTATTAATAAAATTTAGTATTGTCTTTGTCTAAAGGTATGAGGATTGACTAGTTTCTGAAGAAAAATTAAGAAGTATTCTTAATTTTTGCCTAATTATAGTAGTTTCGTGGAAATTTTAGGGGAAAATTTTATAATTATTGAAAAAGAATCACAATATATGATAGAATATTGAAATGTACTATAAGTTAGAGATATCACCATCTTCAACCATCAACCTACATAGCTTTTCTAAATGAGATGAATTGGATTGTAGATTTTAACCTACTAATCTATACAACTCAACCTATTAATTCCATGGAGGTTACTGATTAGTTTTTGTCTTCTTCCCTCGCTCACTTGTTGTAGTCATGAAGTAACATTTATTCTGAACTTAATTTTCATTCTTTAAAATAGATGGGTGAAATTCAATCATTGTTGTAATGGACAATTTTTTTTTATAAGTGTGAGCAAAATTTTGTAAGAGATAGAAATTAAGACAAATAAACATCATAGTTTGAAGTTCATGAATTTAATAAGAATTGAGTTAGATAGAATTAAGATTTTTAATGTAATAAAAAATAAATGAAAGATGGACATTTTATTGACCTTCTATATAGAGTAATATAAAGTAGAGTCTAATGATTATAATAACATATATTTGATTGGTTATTTCAGAATTGATACATTTGATATGTTATACTGATTAGATATAAAATATGTGACTTCTTATACCATTATTTTAGCAAACACTTTTCACAATTGTCAAAAGAGATGTGTTAAATGAATTAATGTTATAGATCATAATTAGTGTTATAGATCATTGTCTTATTATTGTAACACTCATTTTCATTCTTCTTCATTCTAAAATGAGTTAAAACTTGTGAGCTAATCCAGACCACCATGGGTTCATTTGGTTTGGGTTAAACAAATTTTGCAATTTTTGTCACATGCCAAAAATGGAGCCAGTTCCCTAAGAACCTAGCACATTTAAAAAAAAAACACCTCATTAAATGGATGTATTTTTCCTAAACCTACCTACTTTTCTATTTCGTCCACCTCACTCTTAAAAAACCTTAACTTTTACTTCGTGCACCTCATTATTTCTTTTGGAATATAATGGTGGGTGAAGTCCTCTAAATTTTTTGGAAATATAAGAAACCTAACCTTAAGTATTGACATGCTACATCAAAATTTATAGTATTTTTGGTATGCGGTGGTACTTCATGTCTTTTTAAAGTTAATGTAGGAAAGTGTCTAATAGTATGAACTTTTGTAGTTCTTTTGAAATGATTTATCAATTAATGTTGTAAAGATAGAATAAATAATCATATTTTTCTTAATTAAGTGAGTCAACCCGTTTAGCTCACCAACACGTGGTGAGTCGAATCGAGTTCAAATTTTTTAAACTGACTAATAACAAAATCGATTGAGTTGATTTTCTAAATGATCAATCCATAATAAATCAGGCCGAACTTGGTAATCCAATTTAACAACTCTAATTTTCATCATGTTATCACATCCAAATTGTCACATCATCACTTATGTACAAGAAATTATATTTGTCGCTACATATAATATTAAATTATTTTTACAATACATGTAACATTAGTTGTGATATACCTATTGAGATATGATATCCAAAGTATTCGAGTATTACAATAGTAACAATTACATCAGCACTCTACCCAAGCAAAATGTGGACCAATATTATAAGTTATTTCTTTTAGTGATGCAAACTAAGTACAAATCTCCACGTGTAATGGGTAAATTAGGTTAGATTGGCTTGTCTCACACCCTAATAAATCAAACACACTAATTTTTGTTAAGAGTTATCCTTATATAAGGTACAGACAGTCGCCTTTATTTTTCTGCAACATAAAATTTATGTTTACAAGGAGTGTAAGGACATCACAGTAACATCCACTTGCTTTTGTGTACACCTATATGCACAATATTCTGGTTAAAAAATAATTACTTTTAGAGACATGACTATTATTTAAAAAATACCATTTAGACTTATAAAAGATTAAATTTTTTTCGATCAATTAATATTTTTACAGTAAAATTTAATTATTACATAACAGATGATTTTATATTTTAATCTTATTTTCATTGTTGACTATGTGGAAAGAAATGGTAGTGATATATATGTGCGAAGCAATGTTCAATCATGGTCCTACTATACTATACATCATGAATTGACAATTCTAGAAAAAGCTTCCTAAATTATAAGTTAAAGATATATGACATATCTATATAGCATGACTCTTTATGTAAAAGCTAGTTTGGAGTGTGGATAATGAATAGACTTTTCCTTATGCACAAATTCAACTTGTATATGCTAAAGGATAACCATTATAAAGATTTAAGCTATACTCAAGTTTCTTATTACGTGGTCCAACAAGTGTTTCTCACATGCCAGACTCAATGGTGAAATAGATCAAGTAATTTAGGTCTAAAATAAAAAGGTTTCAAAAGATTTTTTTAGTACTAATATTATTTTATTAAATTAATTATAAAATTATGTTTAAAAAAATACTAAAAAAATATTTTTAATATATTTTTATTAAATTAATTATAAAATTATGTTTAAGAAAAAATAGTATTAATATATCTCTATATAGTTATAGTTGTAATTTTATGTTTGAGAAAAAAAAAGTAAATTAATTATTAGCTTGTTAATTTTGACTGATATTAAAAAAGGTATTTATTAAGTCAAAACATTTTTTCAAAAAATTATAATATTTTTACGAGTAGTTATATATACATCCTTCTAAAAAACAAATAGAAATGTAAAGGATATGTTATTGGAGAAGATAAAATATCTAGTCAGAGAAAAGTAATCACCGAGTGAAGATCATTCTCTTTATTGAAAAATATTGGAAAGATTTCAAAAAGTAAGATAATCAAACGAAAATAAAACTCAGATAATCTTTCCTAAATAAATAATATGCAAAATAATAAAATACATAAAACAGTTAAGGGAGAAACCAGTAAATATCAAAATCCAAAACTTTTAAACTGTGAGATACTTCAATATGGAAAAAAAAAAACCCACGAGTCATTATTCATTAAAAACTTTCATTAATAATAATTAATGGAATAACAAACCTCAATGAGTACCTTAAATAACTAATAGAGAGAATCTCAATATGTGAAATATGGAATAAAACCTTCTTTGATGGATTCTCACCAAAGGTCTTCACAATTTTTGTCTCTTTGTCTCTCACTCTATTTTTCTCTCATAACAAACCTCATGCAATGGTTGAATATTTAAATTGCATAATAGACTAGGAGTCCATAAAAAATAACTCCTTTTATTATTCTTAATTAAATCAATGTGGATCAATAAATTAATAACCCACCTGACAAAAAATAAATAAGAAACAAAAGTTAAGCATGGCAAAAGTAAAGCTTGGAAATCCTTGCTACCCTGAATATAT
>Ga0214543_1005402_pt1 | contig 23561 bp, 6 predicted proteins | sample CNSS2metaG_FD_160094 | JGI IMG/M metagenome (GOLD analysis project Ga0214543, IMG submission 160094) | Root nodule microbial communities from cowpea collected in UCLA plant growth center, Los Angeles, California, USA - CNSS2 | ecosystem: Host-associated > Plants > Roots > Nodule | place: USA... | reverse complement strand
AAGAAGATAACGTGTAGTACCTTGAACCTCGTCACCAACCTCAGGAGTGTTCCATCCTTCGCCCTCCTTGAGGAGTTTCTTCTTCAAGCCCTGTTTTCCAATTTCCTTCTCCTCGCCGACCTTGAGGACAGGGGGGTCGATGTCACCGCCGTCAGCGCCGGCGAAGTCGAAGTCGTCGTTCATGGAATCCGGCGGCGGCATGTCGAAGTCGTCGTCCATGTGGAAATGTGAGATTGCGGGGAATGAAGTAAGAAGGTTTATGTGGTTTGAGGTTCCGAGGGGAGCAAAGAAACGAATACGGAAAGGGCAAAGTGGAAAGAGGGTTTAAAAGGAAGTGAGAAGGGAAGAGGTTCGAGAGAGTTCTACAGCGAGCGTTCCAGAGTGTGTGGGTAGTTTCGAGAATTCAGGGTTCGGATGGTTCCAGATTTAGCTAACTAGTTTTATACATGATTTTTCTAACTAAATATTCTTGAATGTGTTTTTATATTTAAGAAAATATTTTTTAACTTTTTTAACATACCATTTTCAAATTATTTTAACGTATCTTATTATTAGGTTTAGCTGTAAATGTTTATTAGGGCTAAATATCTTGAATCCAAAAGTTAATTATGTTACAAGTGATTAAAAATAGTTAATTTATTTTATTATGAATACAATTAGGTAGTTGGTCTTTTTGATTTCACAGGTTGGAGGTGAAAGTTAAGTATGAAATCCAGTTTTATATAAATACACCAACGATCTTTATTTTGAACCAGATAAAATTGTATTTCATAAGCTTGTTGATATTGTAGAGAGTGTAAATTGGATTAATATATGTTATCTACAATGATACAAATAAATAAGGTAATGGAATAACAACAACTATACCACTAATAATTTAATTTAATTATATTTGTTGGCATTTAGGGAAGTGATTATTTCTTGAACATTATATCTTTGAATATTACATAGGACAAAATATTCGTTTTTTTTCTTAATAAAACAATAATATTTTTCAAGATATTGATAATATGTTCGTAACATCTATTATATTTTATTTCTTCGTTCAATTTTGTTCTTTTAAAGGTTATCTTAACAAAGACACAAATGGATAAGGATCGTGCTCTCTTCAAAATAAAGTTCATATTTTTGGTTAGATTTGTTGTCATATATACATATTTCTTGTCCCTTCATTTGTCTAAATCAAGTTTTATAGGGATATTTGATCTATCTAGGAAACTTATTGTCAAAATTTTGATCTCATTATTGTTTACTTAGCTTAAAAAATAGTTTGTTTCATTTCATAACCTATGACAATGTAATAAATAAAATGACATAAGGAAATTGTGACAAATTCAATATTAAACATGGAAGTTAAGAAATAAATATATCCATGTTTATTAGTTGTCTCTTCAACTCATAATCTTTAATTTTTTTTTTTAAGTTTAATGCAATATGACGTATGCAGTATAGTGAGACAATACCATCTCATTTCCAAATCAACTTTTGGAAATTTTGATGCTAATATGATTTTTCCTATGTCAATTATCATACATTCATTTGGTTGAGATGCGACGTATTCTTACAACAATTAGAAGAATCATACTATAACTTACTCTATTTCACCTTTCCCAATTTTAAAAGCTAAAGGAAATATGTTTTGATTGTCATCTAAACCAATTATAGTAAAAAAACGTGCCATGATATTTTCGAATAAAAATGTCCTATCAACTTGTATTATAACATGACATGAGACTATAAAGACACATTCTAAGATGTAAGACAAAGTGTCTTAAACATTGTCAACAACATATGGACATGTAACATACTATACAATTGTGTATAGAATATATTGTTGTACAATTTGCAACAATCTAGGAAGGTGATTACATGATTCATCTCGGTTGTCAAATTCCATTGCAAATGCCTTTTGTTGTGCTTCTTTATATATCACAAAATAACCATGTCAATAATTTATTTTTACAATTAAACTTTTTATCAAAATTGAAGGATTTTCCTTGACCAAATTTATGTGATCATGAGAAAGAATGATTCACAAAAATGTATGAGACACTTTGATTTATTTTTTATTTCTCATTATCGATGAATTTTGCTAAAAGATGCTCAAATTTGCTATTGGTAGTCATTGGCATAATGGATGAAACATGCTACACATGTGTCTGGGTTTCACAACAATGTATAGTTTTGGTCAATGTGATTGCTTTATCACAATTTAGGTAACTTATTTTGTATTGAAACATATTTGGTTTGAAAGTTCAAATTAAATATTTTTGGAATGAGTGGCTAAATGACCAAACTTGTTGGGTGGATGACGTGGGAAAAATATCTTATTCTAGAATGAACTAATTCCTAATGTATCTTCATTGAAATTATTAATCATATATCTGATGATAGGTTTTTCCCTCGTAGTTCTAGAACTTTTTGTCAATGTATAAACTATCTATTTGGCATGGACAAAGTTAATAATTAAAATATCATTTGTATGTGTATTACAAATATATAAAGTTAGTAGTAGAAAATATATACCTTTTGAATATGATAAGAACAAAAGTTGTGATTTAGAAATGGTTACTCTTCTTCAACTCGTTCAATAGTTTTCATTTGGAATGGTTTTTGTAATGACTTTGAAAAGTTAAGTACAATTACCAGAGGTCATATATAACATTGGTTATAATATTAATATATTATAATATGATATGCTTGATTGTTTAATATTGGTCTTTAATCAAGCACAACTTTTCACTATAAGTAATTCATCTACTCAATCGTCAACATGACCAACCTACACCAAATTAAAACTTTTGCTAGTGATTTTAGATCACATATAGTATTTGCAAGCCCATGCAAAAATCTTAATGAATTGATACAACTTTCTCACAAGGGATTAAGTCCATTTGAAGTCGTTATGGAGATACATGACTTTAACACATGTGAAGTAGTTAAAGGAGTGCACAACTTTTATAAAAGTAAAGTTGTTATGGGGTGCACGACTTTTAAGAAAGTGAAGTATGGGGTGCATGACTTTTATAATGAAGTCATTAACTATAAGCATGACTTCAATGTTTCCATTAGTAGACTTTAATGTTTCAACTAACACCTTGTAGAATCATGCATATTGAAGCTATAATATTGTTGTTGTTGTTTCAAATTTAATTTGTTTGGTGCATTAAATCAAATATTACACTAATTCACATATGGAAAGCACTACTTCAAAGCAAAAATTCTTTTAGCTTATGAACATATTGTGGTGGAGTTGAGGCTGTCAGGTTATGAATAAGAAAGATCAATCATAAAAGAGCAATAAACCCTATAACTAATTGAGCGGTTCCCAATACCCCAAACAATATAATGTGGAAGCGTACCTAGTCATTGGAAACAATAGATGAAAGATTGGTACTTGATCTTCCTTCTTCAAACTGTAGAGCACCTGAGGGTTCCCTTTTGATTTTCTCTTCTGATGGGGAGGAAGAGAATGGAACAGGAATGATGTATGTGTTGTGCTCACAAATGGGGACCATAATCCCTTATGTAACTTTTGTTAGTTACTTACTTAATTTCAATAGTTTTAATTTGGTCCTTCATCAAATTAGAATATTGATGGTATCTAGAATCATGCATATTGAAGCTATAATATTGTTGTTGTTGTTGTTTCAAATTTAATTTGTTTGGTGCAAATAAATCAAATATTGCACTAATTCACATATGGAAAGCACTACTTCAAAGCAAAAATTCTTTTAGTTTATGAACATATTGTGGTGGAGTTGAGGTTGTCAGATTATGAATAAGAAAGATCAATCATAAAAGAGCAATAAACCCTATAACTAATTGAGCGATTCCCAATACCCCAAACAATATAATGTGGAAGCATACCTGGTCATTGGAAACAATAGATGAAAGATTGGTACTTGATCTTCCTTCTTCAAACTGTAGAGCACCTGAAGGTTCCCTCTTGCTTTTCTCTTTAATGGGGAGGAAGAGAATGGAAAAGAATGATGTATGTGTTGTGCTCACAAATGGGGACCATAATCCCTTATGTAACTTTTGTTAGTTACTTACTTAATTTCAATAGTTTTAATTTGGTCCTTTATCAAATTAGAATATTGATGGTATCTACACAATTAATATAATTAAATGTGTTAGAGTCATTACATTATTAGCCAAAGTATTAAAGTGATCTAATTAATTAAATCTATGGCTAAGAGTGTGTATATATATATATATATATACACACACACACACATACATATATAAGCATAGGAAATTGCATTCAATTTTTCCTTTCCCATTATAAGTAGCTAGGTGTGTCTAACCTACATTATCTCATAACTAAAAGCATCATATTTCACTTCATCTATTCCCATTTCTTTTAACCATTAGTTATGCGTTACGTTGGTAGACATTCAAATTATTAAGGTATAACTTATATGTTGATTGAGTAGACATCAATCTTTATATCTGACATGGACATCATTGGCAATGTTAAAACTCTTAACAACCATGAAGTCTATACTAAAAATCAAATACAGACCTAAGATCCAATATAAAGCTTAAGAGGACCCATGATAAGAGTAAGAGCTAAATTGGCTTAGGAAACTTCGCAAAAGATTATGGTTAATCTAATGGACCTGTAGTTACATGATGGGGCCCAATATATGACAATGAGTTGTATGCATTGGTTAAAGCATTACATGACGACACCATTATCTTTTACCAAAAGAATTTGTCATTCATATTGATCATGAATCTTTAATGTATATGAAAGGACATTGTAAGTTGAACAAGAGACAGACCAAGGGGTGGAGTTCCTTGAACAATTCCTATATGTCATTAAGCATAATATAAGTAAGTCCAATGTGGTTGTTGATGCTTTATCACGCAAGTATGCTTTATTACGTACTATTGAAACTAAATTTCTTGGCTTTAAGGGCATTAAGAAATTGTATGAACAAGATGATGATTTCTCTCATATCTATCATACATGTTCTGATACTACATGTGATGGATATTTTAAACATTATGGATTTGATTAAGGACAAGACAGTTTGTATTCCTAAGGGTTGAATTAGACGAATTCTTGTTAAAGGGACACATGAAAGGGGATTAATGAATCGTTTTGGAGTGCAAAAGACATATGACATCTTGCATGAGCATTTTTATTGGCCTTATATGAAACATGATATGCATACATTTTTTTGAAAGTGTATTGATTCCAAGAAAGCTAAATCTAAAGTCATGCCACATGTATACTCCATTACTTGTTCCATGACATCCTGAGATTGATATTTTTATGGACTTTGTTTTATGTTTGTCTCGATTCAAAGGAGGAAAATATTCAATGTTTGTGGTAGTTGACAAATTTTCTAAGATGGCTCATTTTATACCTTGCAACAAAATAGATGATGCATGTCATGTTGCTGACTTATTTTTCAAAGATATGGTACGATTACTTAGATTGCCTAAAGGTATTGTAAGTGACTGGGATTTCAAAATTATTAGTCACCTCTAAAGGAAGAAAAAAGGTCGCATTTGAGCCAGGTGACTAGTATCGGTGCATTTTAGAAAAGAGTGATTGTCATCATAAAGGAAGTTCTTTCTCATATTGGTCAAGACAAATGACAATGCCTACAAACTAGATTTGCTAGGTGAGTATGGAGTAAGTAATACTTTTAATATGGATGATATTTCTTCCTTTGATGTAGGTGATGATTTATCATATTTGTGTACATCATTAACAAGCTAAAGCTCTTAATAATCATGAAAATGGAAGCCCAAGACCCGATACAAGGCTAAGAGGGCCCTTGACAAGAGTGTGAGCTAAATTGGCCCAGGAAGCTTTGAAAATATGTTGTTAGTCTAATGGAGGTGCAATTACATGACAAGGCCCAACATGTGGAGTCCCACATGAGGAAGAAGTTGCTCACGTGTATTGTTTACTTGGAATGAGAACAAAGGATCCAACTATTAGCATGTGAATAAAAGACCCAAAAACTTATTTATGTTTTTTTTTCTTCTATAAAAATGGGTATATATAATTTGGGAATGAAAGGAATAAACATAATGTTTGATTATCATTTGAAGCGAGAGAAATGATATGCTAGGATTCTTCCTTTAACCATTTTGATCTTATTATGAATTTTCTATATCTTGTGGCGATCTTTAATGCTTATAAAAAAAATGTACAAATAGTAGTGTGTGCTTAAAAGGAACTAAAATGATTTGTGATGTTATATGTTTGGATTCAAGTGTGAGTCAAAGTCCCATACGGGTAAATATGAGAAAGTTGAGCACCATATAAGGATGAATACCCATAAATCCATTTCCTTAAGGTTTTGAGTAAGAAATGGTGACAATCCCATATGTGAGTTAGGCTTTAAGTCTCATTGGTGTTGTATCTCCCCATTTACCCCCTTGAAAGACCCATCAATGGTATTAGAGTTGATGGTTAGTCTTAGTGACTGACTCGTACGAGTTCAATATGATGCATGTGTCGAAAGTTTTCCTGAGAAGGGGTTTAGGTAAGTGTGTCCCGTTAATGAAGCCACTGACATATTTGCTTAAACATGATTTCTAAAAAAAATGTAAGAAATAAAAGGTTAAATCACTACAACATTTTGTAGTTTAGACCATACTAAATTAGATAACGACTAAATAAATGTGGCCTAAATATATAATAAACAACATTTTTATAAATGTTGTATAAATATAATGAAAGTCCATGATTATACAACTGTTGCTTTAAACTATGTGGACAAAACCAGTAAAAATGTGGTCTAAAAATATAAGTGAGGTCTAAAATCAACCTGAAAAATTGTTGTCTATTGTAAGGATTTTAAGCAACGGTTTCAAAAACATTGTCGTACTAAAAACCGTTGTCTATTACCTATAACCACACTCACCTATACCACACCTAAAAAAATGTGGTCTAATCTTTAGAGCATGGTTTTTATAATTTAAACCATAATTTTATGTTGTTGTCTAAAATGATTTTTGTTGTAGTGAATACATATTTAACCCAAAATTTACAATGAGTATAATAATATCAAGTAACTTCAATTTATGAACTAAATAGGAAATTATTCATATAATATTTGTATATTATTTTTGTTGATTTTAATTATAAAAGACTATAGTATTTTATAGTTTATACTTAAATAATGTTATTTTTGTTGGTTGTAAAGATTATAATAATTTTACAGTTTTTATTCTATACTTAGTAATGTTATTTTTATAGAGTGTAATTATAGAAGATTATATAATATTTTAAAGTTTTTAAATTATAGTTATTAGTATTATTTTTATAGACTATAATTATTAAAGATTCACTACAATAATTTATAGTTTAGACCGCACTAAAATAGATAACGGTTAAATAAATGTAGCCTAAACATATAATAAATAACATTTTTATAAATGATGTATAAATATCATGAAAGTCCATGATTATATAATTGTTGCTTTAAACTATGTGGGCAAAACTAGTAAAAATGTGGTCTAAAAATATAGGTAAGGTATAAAATCAACATGTAAAATTGTTGTCTATTGTGAGAATTTTAAGCAACGGTTTTAAAAATATTATCATACTAAAAACTGTTGTCTATTATCTATAGCTACACTCACCTATATCACGCCTAAAAAATTGTGGTCTAATCTTTAAACCACGGTTTTTATAATTTATATCATAATTTTCTGCCGTTGTCTAAAGTGATTTTTGTTGTAGTGATTATAGTATTTTACAATTTTTCAAATATAATTATTAATATCATTTTCATAGATTTTAATTATTAAAGTTTATAGTATTTTAAAGTTTTTAAAACATAGTTATTAGTATTATTTTTGTAGATTGTAATTATTAAAGACTATAGTATTCTACAGTTTTTAAAATATAGTTATCAATATTATTTTTGTATATTGTAATGATTAAAGATTACATTTATTAATAATATTATTTTCACATATATGTATTATTTATTTACCTTTTATATAAATTCTACAATTATAACATTTATATTTTGTATATTAACATTTTTTTTTCGTCTTAGAATTTTGTAACAATGACTTAGGATCAATGATTTCATTTTGGGATGTCTTTATTCTTTATGTAAGGTTATTTGGAAATAGTTTGTTCGCTATGTTTTTTGTTAAAGTTGAATTTTATCTAAGTTGAGTGGGTAATACGACATTTTGATTTTCCTTTCGACAAACTATTCTAACATACTCATTAAACTTAGACCAACTTTATAAAGAATATAAGAGAGTAAACTAGATAGATATTAATCACAATATCATGAAAGGTGGATAAAAATGTAAAGTAATGATCATATAATTTCATTCAAGATATTCATTTTACCGATAATGATCATTTGCCTGACGTAACATGCATGTTATGGTACATTAATTATGTTATTTGTTACATATTGTTTTCACAACTATTATTTGACCACGATATAAATTGTTTTACATATTTTTATTTGACACAAGTTAGTTGGCGTTATTTTTCCACCATTTAAATTTCCTTGCACTTTTTATTTTGACTACATGATAGCTTTTGGGGGTGTCTGTTTGCTGTTGTGCCTCTTTGTTCTGTCTTTACAACATTGTTATATACTTAATAGATTGATAAGCAATAAATATATGGCATTGCATGGAGACCAATTAACGAAATAACTGAATGTTGTCATGATCAACGTATTTAATCAATAGAGAAGTGCCACATGAACCTCCAGAAAATCCACCACCATCATTCTCATGCTTCTACTCCTCAACTACTTCTTCATCATGGTGAACAATGTAACATCTCAGACAATATATTACGGATTTAAATAATGAAATAAATAAATAATTAATAAACCTCATTTATTAAAATTCCATTTCCAAAAAACACGGGAAATTTAAAACTTTATTAGATCAATGAATAGTCCAAAAATCCATAATTTATAAAATTCGAAATAATATAAAAACATCCATAGTGTTTACAATTTATTTCAAAATCATAAACCATAAAAGCTCTCAAGCTATCCCCGCTCTGTCACTAAGCCTCACCAGATCCACCTGCAACATCATCTGCTCCCGTGTATCGCATACACGATCATCGCCAAACATAAGCAGATAGGGTGAGCTAACAGAATAAACATATATATAGAATATACATATATACATACAACACAACAAAGGAATTACATCCTTTGATTCAAGAATACATGGCAACCACCATATTAACCGTGTTCTACGTCTTCTAGTGAGTACCTCAAGATGTCTTGCTGCCATACCTATCGGCCACAACCGATAGAGCACGTGTAGGAAACCATGCTATGGATCACACACCGTAACGTCAGGTGGAGTTCCCAATACGAACCTAGTTCGTAATGTCCCAAGACTACCAAACTCATCAGCTAATTACTGAGGATCACAATCTATCTAGACCCATCTGTACTGGCCACAACCAGCACACTCACACTGGCAACAACCGTTAACTCAAGCCACAACTCAAGATTTTCTCATGTTCATCCGCCATCCCAAGCCACAACTCGAGGGATGTCATTCCAAGTCACAACTCAAGGAATGCCACGTGCTTAACCCCTGTCCCGAGCCACAACTCAAGGGATACGTTCTGAGGCACAACTCAAGGAACACCAGCAAGCCAACCTTTAAGGTATCATAGGATCCTTGTAGACCACGCACATCAAAGCAAGCAACCACAATTGCTTAACTTTATGCACCAGGCGCAACAGGCTTCCAGGCCGCCGGGCAGGGGACACGTGTCGCCAGGCGCCTCGCACCTCTGGATGCCACTGTCCACCGCCAAGCGCCACTCAAACAGATTGCCTCTGTTTCCCTTGCTATCGCCTAACGTTTCATACCTCACCGCCAGGCGACACACCAGTGCTCTCGTTTTACTAGTTTTTAAGCACACAGGTCTGATTCCATTCTTTAAGCTGGGTACAAAATCCTATAGTGACCATTACTAAGTGGATTACCTCAACTCTCACATGTTTAAACCATTCCTAGGTGTTTATGTCCTCTTAGGTTCACCCACTCAAGATTTCCCATGATGAATTTTGCCTAATGCACTTCTAGCCTCAACCATCTATACCCTTATCTCAATTAACCTCATGCATTGACTAAGATTTCCATCAAAGAACATTAGATTCCTATATCCCAATAAAACCAATTTAGGCATCACAAATGATAATTCAACGCTTAACACAACATCTCACACATTTTATTTCCCATTATTCCCATATACTTAATCCAACATAATTTACCTATAAGTTATGTAGTTTCAATTCACTCACTCTTAATCCAACGACCCCATGCTTCATCCTCCCACACAATTTCTTGCAAAAAGTCCTCAGACCTTTAAAATCACTCACAGCCACGTAGCATTGCATTTTACTGCGTTGGCGCCTAGCGGCACATAGCCTGCCGCTAACCGATGCATAAGTTTTAGGGAACCCAGAATTCTGCCTTGCACCTGCGAGAATTTCCAACTTCCCAACTTTCCTTCTTTGCAGCTTTCTCCCACTTGTCACACGAACTCACTTATGCTTATGAGGATTCACAACTTAAACTCATACATTCACATTTTACAGTACAAATCAATCACTAATTGTTCTCGCAACATCAACACCCCAACTGTTAAACCCTAAAGTCACATTCATACAATCTTCCCCAATTGATTTCCATTTACAGCGTGATTTCAACAATTCCTAAACCTCAACAATCAACACGTATACAAATTCCATTTCCCCCTGATTTGAATCATTCTAGAACCCCAAAATCATCAAAACCGAGTCGAATTTGTCAATTTTGTTCAATTGGGTCCTTTTTTGCTAACACCGTTTAAATCATTAATGACCATGAACAGTGACTGCCACGTGTCACTTCGTGGTTTTTTTGAATTTTTTTTGAACTTTTTTAAAATGGCCACGTGTCAATCCAATAGCGTGTCACGTGTCAAAGTAAATGTTCTATATTCAATTTGGTCTCTATATTTGTTATTTTTGTTCAATTTAATCACAATTGTGTTTAAAATTGACCAATTTTATCCCTATCGAAGATGTGACCAAATTTAATATTTATATCAAAGTTATAATGATGTGAATTTTAATATATTATATAAAAATATTTAATAAAAAATGTGAATTTTAATATAAAAATTAAATTAGGTTTCAATTTGGAGACGAACCAAATTGGTCCATGTTAACAAAAATTGAAACTAAATTGAACAAAAATAACAAATATAGGTACCAAATTCAATATAGAACATTGACTTTGACATGTGGCACATTGCTGGGTTGACACGTGGACATTTAAAAAAAATTAAAAATTTAAAAAATAAATAAATAAAACCACGAAGTGATACGTGGTAGTCACTGTTCATAGCCGTTAATGATTTAAACTTAGTAAAAAATGACCAATTAAACAAAATTGACGAAAATTATGACCTATTTGAACACAAAATAAAAAATATGACTTATTTGACAAAACTTGACGAAAATTGAAAAAAAAAGTATTTTAACCAAAAATTAAAAAGTAATGCAACGTTCATACATTTTGCAATATATTAGAACCATTGTTTTTATAACAATTAATACCTCCATTTGCATACAATCTCACGTTAATTATGCACTATTATCAACCCATAATGTTCTTACAAGATCCAATCATGACGATCAAAATAAAGAAGACGAAAACAACAACCATTCTTAAATAAAACGTAGAAGATAAATAAGAAGATTTTCACGTCGTAACCCTATATACATCCTTAATTCTAATCAAATATCATGTTAACTCCAAACAAACCTCCCTAATTTGGATGTTTTTAACGTTATTTTCTAATAATTGCATAATTATTATTATTTCGGAAATTAAACATTATATTTGTTATTATTTTCATAATTTCTAATTTGTTTAAGAAGTCCGTTTAGATGTGTTATTAATAAAAGTTTAATAATTTCTTATTCATCATAAATAATTGATACTTAATATAATGTATATCATAAAAAAAAAAACTTCAACTCATTTAATTGTGATGAGGTATTTTTCAAATGAATTATACCAATCAAATTCTTAACGTGAACAATGACCAGAGTAAATTCTAAATATGAATAATAAACCTATCTTGTCTGAAAATTAAAGTAGAGATAAATTTATTTAGATAACTTCCTTAAACGGGTTTATTTTGAAAAAATAAAAATCCAACTTTTCCAATGCTTCTATTTTCAGAATATATAAAACCTTCGGAAACCGCTCTCAAGAACGAAATGGTTTCAAATAGAAAAGGCTCGTTTTAAGAAAAAAAAAAAAATCTCAAATACAAAACACATGTTTTCAATCTCGTTTTCTATTTTTATTTTAGATTTTGGTTTAACTCTAGATTTTATAAAGACGTTTTCATAGCTGGTTTTAAATACCTTAAATTGAAAAACTAGTGTTAAGAAACAAGTACTATTTTTCAATTTTCCATAACAAAGCAATTTTTTAAAAAGATTGAAACATATATACTTGATCGCTACTAAAAACTAGGGTGAGATGAATACAAAAGAAAGGCAGAGAGTCTAAATCTTTCTAAATTAAGCTCATAATTAAACAGTGAAACCTCGGGTCATAAAATCATTGTAGAACAAAAATAATCATTATTGAAGAAAAAAAATAAGCTAAGATAGCAAACAGTCTCAACGTTCCAATTATTTCTATTTGTCTACAGTTCGGAGCCTGTCTTAGAGTCGTCGTCTTCTTCATCGAAACTTATACCGTTCACTCCCACCAGCTCAGTGTCAAATATCAGTGTTGCACCACCTGCGAGTTATAACTCATGATGTATCATAACTAATATCATAAGACAATGTCATTAAAATATGACAAAACACACACATCAACAAAGAGAAGTGGTGCCAAGAGTCTGAAAACGAAAAACAATGTTTCTCAAGTTTGATTTGACTTTTAAAAAGTAAAAGGAAACAACGTTTTTGGAAATAATTTTTTGGCTGGTTTCTTTAAGAAGTTCATTTCTATATGAGAGATGAGAATCTAAATATCCCAATTTGAAATAAAAACTTGAATGAAAAAAATACAATTTCCTCCTTTTAAATAATTTAACATGTTAATAAATTGAATTTTAGGATAAACAACTCTTTGATCTATGAAAACAACTTGTATAATACTTTTTTACCAACCAAATAAAATTTAATCACTCCAATAATCATAATTTTAAAAAAATATAATTCCAAGTATGAAAAAATTTATCTGATACCTAACGTCCCCATATCTTTAAAGGAAGAGAATCAGAACTAATAAAGTACACCGGGGGATTAATCTGATCAAATATCTAGGTGTCAAACATGAATTTTACTAAACTAGAAATGAATGCTGGGTAGAGAGCATTACTATCATTATCAACATGATAAATTACCTGGAATAGAGGGTTGGGAACCCTGATCTCCATAGCCCAGTCTTGATGGTATTTTCAGCTTCCTCTTCTCACCAAGACACATTCCCAATAATCCCTGGTCCCACCCTGCAAAGAGACGAAGTGAAATGGAATCCTCTATCTTGAAAGATTTCCCATCAATCATAAACGAGTAATTTGTAATAAAATTGCGATGCATGCAAGTATGACTATGTAAATATACCCATGCATATAAATTAAGTAATAAAAGACAAATTTGAAACTATATCAGTATAAATTATAGCTCATAATTACATTTTTATGGTAATGCTGATAACAGAAGATACTAAAAAGAGCATGGGGAGGACATCAAGAAGATAAGGGAAACAATGCTACTACAAGGTGACATTTTGCATATTTTCTTGCCTCATAAACGTCCAAATCCAGTATTATACAATCACTCGTCAATAATTGATTGTACAAGGGTTCTCCTCTATTTCCAACTACCAGGACCCATTTCATTGCACAGATGTGATCTGGTATACAATTTCTTTACAGTTTGCAGCATCTTTTTTTCCTCTCCTTTATTTTATCTACTCAAAAACCTCCACTTTCAGTAAATAAGAAAACAAGCAAAGTAGCTAGTCGATAACCACTTTTATTGGTGATGAACCTAGAAATTTAAAAACTTAAAATTGTTAATGCACAACATACCTTTGATCACTTGACCAGCACCAAGCTCAAATTCAATGGGATTTTTTCTCTCAAAGCTAGAATCGAACACAGTTCCATCAGTGAGTTTTCCCTGGAAACACATGCAAGAATACGATCAACAAATCTAAGTGAATACACTGATACCTCATCATATTAACAAATGAAATGAGATTTGAAAATAATAATTCGTTAGAGTATATGTAGCTTAAAGTGCTTTAGCCTGCTGATAACCTAAAATAAAAACTCCATCCATATAAATAAAAGCAACGATACGCAAGTAGCACACCATCGAAATGACTCTAGGTGATTCCCAGTTGTGATTATGTCACTGATATCTCGCCCCCACTTATTTTCTTTCAATGGGTAGTCAGATTATTGCCCAGATTAGATGGAGAGGTCCAGATTATGAAATAAAAAAATAAACCACCAAGATAGACCAAGAACAAAGTTATTCTACAAAATGACATGGAAATTGCACAAAAAACAGTCTATGAAATTAACAATAAGGTAATATTATTCATCCCGTTGAAAACCAGAATAAGGCATATTCAACATGAAAGGGAAACTACAATTGCCTAACAGATATTATAGTACTTTGAATTGTTCATTATAGGTAATATACCTAATATAATACGTTCAATTAGAGTTAATTTTATTGATGAATGGTGAGTGAATATTATGCATCAAATACTTTATTGTTGCGCTTCAGATTTATTATATGTAACTTCAGCAAAGACACTGGAGCCTTTTCCCTTTCAACAAACATCTTACTTAAAAAGGTTTCACTAAACGGCACCATCCTCCAGCCTCACGACATAAACTTGAGAAATTACTTACCCGATAGTGTACTTTGACTCTATCACCTTTGTGTGCCTGAACTTCACATGTTGCTGGTTTATGCTGCAAAAAGAGGCAGCGCATCAGTAGTATGCAAACACGCGGGCATAAACTCGGTCTCATCGAATGTACAATCAAAATAACCTTGCTAACAGATATCGACAAACAACAACTTCAGTATCTCTGGGAATAAAAAATTTTGCATCATTCACAGGGGAAACCATGACGTATTTCCTGTTTTCAACCTCCACATTAAATTACCAGAAATTTTCATTTCCACCCTAACCAGTTACAAACAATTTGTTGATGCTATCTATCACAATGAACTTGTGATCAAGCAGCAGACAAGACAACATATACGTGTAAAGTCCTTGAAATGTTCTCCTTTGCAAGTCTCCCATCACACTATACCACTACCTCATTCAAAGCCATAGCCAGACTCCAATCATGTATTCATACTTTACTTTAAATAAACAAGTCACAAACCGCCGAACATAAAACAACAATGTTCTTTTTCTGGTGAATAAAAGAAGTACTATTCTACCTAATAGCCTAAAAGATCAACTATTTATTTAGCCATTCCAAATGCTCAAAACAGTAACATTGAATATTTCAAACCCGTACAAAGGTCTTTCCCTGCACTTGTACACACATCACAACAAGTTACACCAAACAATACATAAATGTTCAAGCACCCCTGATGCCATAAAATCAGCAAGTACTAACCTTTTTTATACATAAAAAAAGCATCCTTTCACTTTGCAGCTAAGCCAAGGAAACAACACTCGTACAGTTCCAATTCCGACAAAACTACCGATTATTCAATGTGGTCACACTCACCGACGAATACACTCTATCTATTAAAATCAAATTTATCAACTCTAAAAACATACCAAGACAAAGAATTCTAACCACAAAAAAAAAAAAAACCACCAAAGCCCTTTTCCGTACAAATTATTCAAAGCCTATAGGCTAAACTATAAAAAAATGGCATGGATCTTAATCAGAGTATCATTTTAAAGGCTACCTTAATGCCTATCTGCAACTCCGTCACATCAGCGGTCTTCTTGGCACAAACTTAACCACAGAAATAAAAAAGAGAAGTCAGAACGATAGAGAAATTATGAGTGACAACGATAAACCATAAGAATTGATGAATTGAAGCGGAAGATTGGCGAGATCTAAAGCAATTGCGGAACGAAGAGAAAAACGATAGAAAGAGGAGATGGAGATTTGGCAGTGGAAGGACGAAGAAGAGTAAGAGCAGAATTTCATACCTAATGCGGAAATGAAAAAGAAGAAGAGAAGAAGGGTAACGGCGTTCATGGAAGAACGGAAACTCATTTTTCTTAGCTAAGTCAGTGGCTGATTTTGTTTCTCTCAGAATGGGAGACAGAGGGTAAGTGTTGGTGTTATATAAGACTGTAATAGTAGGACAAATGAGAATTGAGGAAACTTTCGGGTTAGGGGAATTAACCCGCGTGACACGGACTCGGGTGAACTCAATATTGAGAATGGTTGATATTAGTATCTTATAATTGGGTTTCTCTTTTATATAAAAAATATAGGTTAAATTATTTTATTCATTATTTTGTAGTAAAATATTAACTTGGTCCTTTTATTTATTTTATTTTATTTTAATTTTTATTTTTAAAAAATTTGATATAATGAAGTTTTTTTTGTTATTGATTTAGTAACAATGTTGGATTTATTTATTTATTTTATAATTAAATTTTTTTAACTTTTTTAAAAATAATTTAAATGTCACGTTTGAAGGTGACGTCATGTCATGTGATAATAAGAGTGTGATGTGGTAGTTATAGTGTCACATGTTACTATTATGCCAAATGTCATCTCCTTATACTTAATTTGGTTCTTTTATTTTTTATTTTTGTCTCAATTTAATCTCAAATTTTGTAAAAATTGAGTAATTTTGTCTCTTTCCAAATTAAAACCAAATTTAAATTTTATATAAATAATATACAAATATTTTTATCAAAATTGATATTTCTAGTCAATGTTTTTAACAAGAATAAGTTTATTTAAATTTATATTCTACATTGAACTTTAATTAAAATTTTTTTAAAGTTGTTAATAGAAAATAATGCTAATAGAAAAAAATTCAATAAATTTATTTGAAATTATATTTCAAATAATTGTATAAGTTTTAGATGTGTAAAATTCAATAATTTTTATACAAATGTTTGAATTGGTGTAAAAATAAAAATTATATAAATTTTAAAATAATTTAAACCAATTTATATCACAATAAAAAATAAATAAATTTAAAATTTTAAAACAATTTAAAATAAAGGTGAATGTGAAACACAAATTTAAATAAACTTACTTTTGCTAAAAATATATAATAAAAATATCAAATTTAATAACAATATTTGTATAATATTTATATAAAAATTAATTTTTGTGGATGAAATTGTACAATTTTTACAAAAATTGAGATTAAATTAAGACAAAATAAAAATATAAGGACAAAGTTGAGTACGAGAAAATGACACCTAGCATTAGTTATACGTGGCCTTGTCACTGTCGCATCATATTATCACTGTCACGTAACACGACGTCAACTTGACACGTGACAAATTTGTAATCTTTTTTAAAAACAAAAAAATAAATAAATTAAAAATTAAAAGAAATATAAAAAATCAAAGAACTGACACGTGACATCTCTTTAATATTGTTACTGCACCATGACTCAATTCTTATAAATTTTCACATTTATAAATTCTTATAAATTCCTTTTGGTCATAAAAAAGAAACTACACATGAAGACTACAGTTATAAGAAAATCGTAGCCTATGTACACGATGGCATTTTTTAAAATATGGTGAAAAAATAGGTAAAGGTTAAGATAAAATTGTAGCTTATACGTCTCTAGATAACATTATTTTCTTATTTTTTACTTGTTGGCGGATGTCACTATTACCTCCCGCCGATGGAGAACACCTTTTCCTCCTTGGCTGTGAAAAACTATGTTTTGTTTCTGTTTTTCTTCTTCATTTGAGTATTCAAGTGCTTTCATTTTGCTGAGGTTCGCGCAAGGTTCCCTCGTTTTTTCTTGATCTTCTCTTGGTTTTCTTCCTCATTAAAATTTAATATTGAAATTATAATTAGCTCCGATTTAAAAAAAAATTGTATATTTCTTTAGATTAATGCAAAAGAATACAATACTAATAATATACTATCTTTCATCAAACTAGTGCAAGTTGGTTCTATGTACCACACAGAAATTGGATTTTTTTACTAGTTTTTTTGTATTGTTCTTGCTGCTGCACATTTAAGATACATTGATAGATACTTTTAAAATATATTGAGAAAAATTAAAATATCAATATCATTATACTTTTAATGTTTAGTAAAATTCAACAACAAAAAATCAAACAAAGGATATATGGACAGGGGTGGTAATGCGGGTCGGCCTGGCCCGTTTAGGCCTGGCTCGCATAAGACCCGTAAAACACGGGCTAGCCCGTCCCGGCCCGCACACTTTATGCGGGCTGCAAACACTAGCTTGCTTTTTTTTTTATGATAAAACTTTCAATGTTTAAAAATTGAAAAATTTTAAGAAGTTCACAAAATTAAGTAAAGACTTTGCGGAATTAGATAATAAATTGATAATTCAACATTTTCACCATATTCATATACACAATGTATTCTTTAAATTCTAGCACATTAAAAAATACATAATACTTGTCTTTTCCAGTTAAACAAGAATTTGAAACATTAATGCAAGAGTCCATAAAAGAAGTAATTAATATACACAAGTGTAAGTTATTTTTCTTTTTTTAATTTTATGGGGGCTTGCGGGACGGCTCGCACAGGCCTATGTGGGCTTACGGGCTCACTACCCTGACCCGTCCCGCATTTTTTTCGCGAGCCAGACCCTAATTACCACACCTAGATATGAATTCGTACTATCATCATTACGAAACACGAAATAAGTTCAGAATTCCTTCTCTCCAAATCAACATATTTGATAAATATGCTCAAACGAACACAACTTATACCTTTTTAAATAAACAATTCAAACTTTATCTTCAAATTCATTTGCTCATTCTATCTCAAATTCATATTTTTAAAGCAACCCACTCTTAAAAACACTAAGGGCCAGAAAAATTAGAAAGACCTCCTAAATTCAATAAAAAAATTAAGGGTTAAATATGTTTTTGGTCCCTCAAGTTTCAGTGAATTTTGAAATTAGTCCCTCATCAAAACTTTATACCAATTTAGTCCTTCATCTTTCAAAATGCGTGAATTTAGTCCTTTTAACCAAATTTTTTTAAGTTTATCTGACGTTTCAAGCACATTTCATGATAGTATTTAAGTTAACATTGAAGAAAAAATGTGTCAAACAGTGTAAATAATTTAAATACTATCATGAAATGCACTTGAAACGTCAGATAAACTTAACAAAATTTGGTTAAAAGGACTAAATTCACGCATTTTGAAAGATAAAGAACTAAATTGGTCAAAAGTTTTGATGAGGGACTAATTCCAAATTTCGCCGAAACTTGAGGGATCAAAAACATATTTAACCCAAAAATTAAAATAAATATCTTAAACACGTAGTTATTTTCTAAAAAATGTTAACATAAATTTAATAAAATATATTTTTTGTTTTAAAAAATAAAATAAAAACTAATTTGTGAATAAAAAAAATTAAAAAATCGAATTAAATAAATTTCACGATCAAAATACTACTTAAGTCTTACATTAATTTTAATAATAATAATAAAAATTATTATAATATATTTATTAATTATAATAATAATAATAAAAATTATTGATACTATTTGTAACATCCCATTTTCATAGTTTTTAAACTATTAAACAAAACATTTAAATTTTAATAATTCAGAAGCAAATGATGACATAGGCCAGTATAATATAATACAGTCATCCTCAAAATAACCATACATACCGCCAACACTAAACAAAGAGTTACAAAACACCCTAAGCATCTACTATAGGAACATGTAACTACTAATGCTGGAAAACGTCCTGTAAACCCATTCAACGCCTGTCTAGGAAGGGTGTATCTTCGCCTGCATTTTTATCTGCTCACGCCGTTCAATAAGGACGATCATAGCAAAAGTAGGAGACACACAGAACACAATAGAAACTAAAAGGGTAAGCTAACTTGAACAAAGAACAAATCATGCAAATTTTCATACTAAGACAGAAAACAAACTTTTATTACACAATCGATTAAATCATCAGATTAATCCTGACCACAACACCACACATCATTCTAGACTCGATATCCGGATTATGTAAGTGGCATTGGAGCTCTTGGTGACTTGCACTTGAGATGGTTCCTAAACTCTGCAGAGTTTTAGGCACAAGGGGTATTCACCCAACCACTCTCAAGGTAAATCCCATCACCTCTATGATGGATCAGAATCATAGACCAGGACCTCCTGCTACTCCCCCCGACGTAATCCATCATACTCTACTTGAGTCTTAATGGTTACTAGGAGCGTCAGGATGCCACCAATCTGAGTCCTCATGCCCTTACATTCACTAAAACCACATTCCTTACGATTCCCCTTGAAACCCTATCTCCAACATGTTCTTAATCATACCAATTTCACACTCAATTCCATCACACTAACCATCATGCATAAGAATTACATACAGAACCAGCCATTATCAGATTCATGCAAGTAGTACAACATCAATTAGTCAAAAACAATGAAAGGAGCAAACTTCTGCAGGGAATCTCGCCTAGGCTAGAGAGTCTCGCCTAAGCTAGATAGGTCGTCTCGCTTAGGCGGGCTACTCTCGCCTGGGCGAGACCCCTTATAGTGGCAAAAAAATAAAATCCTGGGCGAACTCTCGCTCAGGCTAAATTGGCTCGCCTATACGAGAAGGTATCTCGCTCAGGCGACTCCAGCTCGCCTAGGCGAGATTTCGTGCAGTGGCAGAGGTAATCCTCTGGTATTTTTGCTCAGGCGAGAGCTGCTCGCCTAGGCGAAAATACCAGGATTCCTCATCTGTTCCACGCATGCATCCTCGCCCAGAATCATCCCATACTCAAAAATCACACACAAACAGGTCCAAGCACCAATTAAACACAGAATAGACAATTCTACCACTCAAGAACACATCTCCTACGAAAATTGAGCTAAAAGTCAGCTTCCCTTACCTAGTTAATGGAGAACGCCTTGGATGAGAGCAACATAGAGAGGAGGGGCATAATTCTTTAATTTAACCTAGCAATTCCATCATTCCAACATGGATGAGGGAGGAACACTCAATTAGACTCAGAATAGAAGCAAGATTTCTTGATGAAATCTGGAATTGGACCTCAAAACGAAATTGGAGCTTACTTGGAGGAAGAAGGCTAGAGATGGAGGTAGCTTGAGGATCTGTCGGGGTCACTTCTCTAGCATCTGATTCAGAAGTAGAAGAAATTTGGTTAAGTGTGAAGGTAGCAGTGTAGGGGATGATGGTGAAGTAGAGAGAGTGGAGAGTTCAGTGTTGGAATGAGGGGAAGTAAGAGACTGAAATAAAAAGGTTATCACAATCTCCCCAACTTTAAAAAATTTTCGACCCGAAAATTGGGACTTACCAGAGAACAAGTGTGGATATGACTTCCTCACATCTCATTCCAATTCCCAAGTGGAATCACCTGTCCTCTTGTCCCAGATGACCTAGACTAGTCTGATGGACTTTCCTCTGAGTTGTCTCATCTGAACATCTCCTAAACCAACGGGCTGAACCTCTACTGTAAGATCTCCCCTGATCTGCAGATCTTCCATCTCAAGTACATGGGAAGGGTCGGGAACATATTTCCTGAGCTGAGAAACATGGAACGCTGAGTGGAGGTTGGCCAGAGGAGGAGGTAGGGTAATCTCATATGCCACTGGTCCAACTCTTCTCAGAATCTGGTATGGACCGACGAACCTAGGAGACAACTTCTTTTGGCGGATGGCTCTTCCCACACTAGTAGTCGGGGTAATTCTTAAGAAAACATGGTCCCCTGGTTCAAACTCTAAAGGTCTTCTCCTCTGATCAGCATATGATTTCTGTCTGCTTTGAGATGCTTTCATTCTTTCCTGTATGAGCTTGACCTTCTCAGTAGTCTGCCTCAGAAGCTTTGGTCCCACCACCACTGATTCCCCATCCTGATACCAGCATAAAGACGTCCTACATCTCCTGCCATAGAGGGCCTCATAAGGTGTCATGCCAATATTGGTGTGAAAACTATTATTATATGTAAACTCTACCAAAGTCAGGACCTCATCTCACACACCTAGATGGTCCAGCACGCACGTCCGTAAGAGATCCTCAAGAGACTGGATGGTTCTCTCAGACTGCCCATCAGTCTGAGGGTGATACGCGGAGCTCAAAGCCAACCTACTACCCATAGCATCCTGCAGTGTCTGCCAGAAGCGGGAGGTGAATCGTGGGTCTCTATCAGAGACTGTACTCGATGACACACCATGTAACCTCACGATCTCACTGATATACAACTGTGCTAGCTTCGCCATAGACATCCTCAAGTTTACTGCTAGGAAGTGAGCACTCTTGGTGAGACGGTCTACTATCACCCATATAGCATCGTGGTTCTTCACGGTCCGAGGCAAATGGGTGACAAAGTCCATAGCAATGCTATCCCATTTCCACTCGGGTATCTCAAGCTGCTGAAGCATCCCCCCAGTCTCTAGTGTTCTATCTTAGCCTTCTGACAGGTTAAACATGACGATATATATCGAGCGACATCTTGCTTCATGCCCGACCACCAGAACGATTCTTTCAGATCATGATACATTTTAGTCATGCCTGGGTGCATGCTAAAACGACTCTTGTGCCCTTCCTCAAGAATCATACCTTTCAGCTCTAGATCTTCAGGTATGCAAACCCTGCCTCTGAATCTCAGTACCCCATCATCTCCCATCAAGAAATCCTTGGCCTTCTCAGTGCCAAGTAACTCTACTGTCCTCTGTAGCTTGGGGTCCGATGGTTGCTTCTCCTTTATCAGATTAAGGAAATCATTAGACACAGTGAGATGGTTACATCTAATGACTCCCTCATCCAACACCACCTACAGTTGCATATCTCTAAACTGCTCCACCAAATCCAACTCCCTGACCATCATGAGAGATGCGTGAACTGCCTTTCTGCTTAAGGCGTCAGCCACCACGTTCGCCTTCCCCGGGTGGTACAACAACTCAAAGTCAAAGTCTTTGAGGAACTCCATCCACCGCCTCTGCCTCATGTTTAACTCCTTCTGGTCAAACAAATACTTCAAACTCTTATGGTCACTGAAAACCTGAAATTGTGCACCATACAGATAGTGTCTCCATATCTTTAGTGCGAACACCACTACTGCTAACTCCAAGTCGTGCGTGGGGTAGTTCTTCTCATGATTCTTCAACTGTCGTGAGGCGTAGGCCACCACTCTCCGTTCTTGCATCAGAACACATCCCAATCCCTGATGAGAAGCATCACAGTAAACCTTAAAGGGTTTATCGGTATCAGGAATCACCAACACTGGAGCGCTAGTCAACTTTTGCTTTAGCTTTAGAAAGCTCTCTTCACACCTGTCGGTCCAAGCAAAAGGTTGATCCTTGCGGGTTAACTGGGTCAAGGGTGCTGC
>Ga0214543_1005396_pt1 | contig 23576 bp, 7 predicted proteins | sample CNSS2metaG_FD_160094 | JGI IMG/M metagenome (GOLD analysis project Ga0214543, IMG submission 160094) | Root nodule microbial communities from cowpea collected in UCLA plant growth center, Los Angeles, California, USA - CNSS2 | ecosystem: Host-associated > Plants > Roots > Nodule | place: USA... | reverse complement strand
TATATATATATATATATATATGTGTGTGTGTGTGTGTGATTTACGAAAGTTTTATCCAAATTCAATTATTGTCATCAAATATTCTTATCAAAAGGTTAAAAGTCACAGAAAGTTGTAGAAAAAAACAATGATTGTATTGTTGAAAATGAACTTTAATTATATTGTTGCATTGTATTGACACTAAAAGACTTAAAACACCAATAATTGATTTACATTTTTTCAATAAATAATTATATTTATAGGTATTTAAGTTTTTAATAAAGTCAAATAACAAAAAGTTAATTTAGAAAAATATTAACTGCTTGAAATTTTGATTTCGTTTGATTTTTTATCTTAAAAATTCTTAAAATTTTCATGTAAATAGTATATATGTCACGTCACATAAAATTTAACGAAGTGAGAGGAACAAAATTTATTATTTTACAAAGTAAGAGATAATAAAAAGATCGATTTTAATTTTGTATTATAATTTAAGAACAATAAATATAATTAACTCTTAAAAGAAAAATTCATTTATTTTATGAATTTAATTTTTTCAGAGGAAAATTAGTTATTTAGATAAAAAAGTTAGAAGAATGCTGAAATTTATAACCTTTTAAAAGACATTTCAAATAATTAAAACAATATAAAATACAATTAAAAGAAATAAAAATTTACAATTAGTCATTTTCTCTTTAAACATACATATATATTGATTTTTTTTATTAAATATTCCTTGAATAATTAAATTTAGCTAATATTTTTAAAGTTTAATTTTAAAATAGATGCTTTAAAATACATTTTTTTCTTAAAAGAAATATTCAATTACTTTATAAAAAAATTTAAATGTAAAACGTCTGTATTGAAACAAATATTTAAAAAATAATAATATTTCAAATATAAACCTATTTAAATAATATACATTCCAATTTTTTTAAATTGTAAAAATCCTTTATCCAAAAGACAATATCATTTTAATTGAAATTATCGAGTCAGTTTCATAGGTAGCCTTGACTCATGATTGCAAGTACCACGGAAGTTGATAGGCATCTAATAATGAAATGAGTACATTATTTTTATTTTGCTTGTGTTTCTTTTATTATAGTATTTGAAAATGTTCGCTATGGTTGTTTCATAAATAAATGTCGTATTCGTGTTTATGATCGGAGTGTCGTTTACTTTATGCATGAATTCCCTTATTACAAATTATGAACTATGGACATTATCAAAATACTCCTAAAAGAAAAATTAAAAAATTACTTTCCCCAATTAAGATTATTTTATATATAAATAATTTGTTAAAATTTTATATATATATATATATATATATATATATATATATAACTAAAAAGTAATTCTTATTGATAACAAAAATATCATACTCTTTTTTCTTTTATTACAAGTGCTTGTGCGTAAGTTTTTTTTTTTTTTCAAATTTTGAGTGCTGAAGAATGTTGCTTCATTTTTCTTATTCGTAGAATTGTACCTAATTTAAAGCAATCATCCTAGAAGCAATACATTTGGGAAGAATAATCACATTTTAGTAAAATTGTTTTCATAAAGTAACTCGTTTATTCTTATCTTAATTTTGTATTAAAAATAATAAACATTAATCCTCTTTTCAGTGAGATTTTTATACTTTTTTTATTGTACTATTTAATGTAAATAATTTATTATATCTGAGATACTAATAATATATTCAGACGACACTACCATATTAATCAGCATGATGAAAATATAACGTCTAGTTAGATGTATTTTATTTTATTTTATAAATAACATTGTAATATGTAATGTAAAATTAATAATAAAATGCAGAATATGAGAAACCAAATTAAATAATCGAAACCAAAAACATAATAATAGAATATTTTATCCATAAATAAAATATTATAATTCCCCAATGCCACCTTAGGATAAAAAACGTAATTCATTGTTGTTTTAGTAAGAGTTAATATAAACATGTCAGGCTTTTAATTTGAACTGTTTCACACTTGCTCAGTTCCATAAAATGGTCATCTTCAACAGTACTTTTGCTTCTAAACATTTTGTCTATGAAACCAGTTCTCTGTATAAACAAGACTTCACTCGTTTCTACAGATTCAGTAGCAAACTTAAATTTAATTAAATTTGGGAATTAAAGTGAGGTGATTAGGTCCAAATACTAAAATGAGATGAGACATGGATGAAGCTTTTAATAAAATAAATGCAAGATAAATAAGACAACAAAGTCTACATGTAAAAAGAAAAGTCCTGTAAAAGAAAAACTTTGCGTGTTATGTATATATTATGATATTTGGTGAAGTTAGAAATAACCAAGACCAGCACACAACACCTTAAAGCTTAATTAAGGTAGAAAGAGTGCACTCTATGAGAACATAACGATTCTGTTTCCCCTAAATGGAACCTGGAAGGAAGGTCTTTACCTGATAAGGGTATCTTGATATACATTTGGGAACATTATCAGGTCTGCCAGAAAGTAGAGTGATAGCTGCTGGTATAGCTAACAACTTCTTAGTGACTTGCTCAGAAGTTCAGATTCTGAACTACATATACGATTCACATTTACAACTTAAGGAGATGAAAGAGCAAATGAAATAAACAAGGACATAGGTTTTCCTTACTGCTGCTAAGAGTGAGATTGTGCATGCTCAGGTTTGTGACTGTATTCATAATCAAGATGAACAAAAGCACGCTCGATCTCGGGTAAAAGCTCAAGCTTCTCTTGCAATGATTCTCCAATATCATGGGCCTCTTGCAGCTGCATATCTGCTGGCAGGACAATATCAACTTCAACAAAGTAGTGAGACCCGAATGTGTATGCCCGAACTGTATCAATGTGCCTCACAGCCTTGTGGTGGTTCCAGCATAGGTATGTGAGTTTCTGAAGATACTCAGGTGCAGCTGATTTTCCAACCAGGGAATTCACATTTTCCAACACTGTCATTGACCACGTGCGAATGGTGTACAACGCCAGCTGCAGCAGTGAGAGTTGCACATAAGTAAACCAAGTAAAGAACATTAAATGACCAGGTACAAAATGGTGGTAAGTTAGATGTGCTCCAAAGAACCTATTGTAGTTCACTAAAATCTTAGAACATCTCAAGTAGTGCACCAAAAAGCAAGGTTTTAATTCACTTTTAGTGAGGGTTACCATGCCAAATCAAATTTAAGAAGTTTAAGTACAGTCATCTGAGATCTTGAAAATATATTCCACATTTCTAAAAATGTTATTTAATCATGAGAACCAGTTCTTGCTGCTAGAAGTCACAACAGCTTCTTCCAATGGTAATCTTGAGTAAAAAATAGTGCTAAAACTTAAAAACCTCACAAGAACTGTGATTGAGGATGTGTGTGAGGCATGAAAGCTGCATATCAAACCATCATACTATACACATAGTTCAAGGACAGGCGTCAAATATTACGACAAGCTAATTAGATAGCCACAATTAGTTAATATAGCAATGAGAAATTTCATCGTAAGAATATAAGACCTCGATTTTCAAAAATAACATGAACACATACCAGGAGCTGAGAAACAGATGTCTACAATTGTTGATGGATAATATAAATTGAAATACTGTGATATTTTTGGTAAACTGTGGTTCTTTTACCTTCCGACCCAGAAATTAATCTGACTTATCACTTAATTCACTGAAAATTTGTTAACGAACGTCAAGGATTAAAGTCCCTTGTTGACAATTTAATATAAATTCTAATTTGTACAAGCTAAAATCGGAAATCTAATAATATAAAATTATTAGACAGATTCTATTAGTCAAATAAAAGAAAACAATAATAAAAAATGAGCCCTAATTGGACCTTAACTAACAACAAACATATTATGAACTTTTAACTTCAAAGAAAATTTGAGAACGAACATATATATCATTCTCTATGGCCACAAGTAGCAAACCAAAACCTCCAACAAAAGGAAAGTATTAACTTACAATGATAGCACCAACAGGGTCCATCCAATCATCAACATAGTTTGCCAAAAGTGCAGCAATCAGACCAATGACATTGGTGATCACATCAAAAAAATGATCCTGGGCATAGGCTTTAATGATCTCATTAGTAAAAGTGCGGCAATAAATCATCAGTAAGAATTTCACCAAAGTCACCGAAAGCATAATTCCCACAACCCATCGCTCTTGTTCATTGGTCAAGTTGAATGCATTGTCCTGGAAATGTTAAAAGAGATTCAGGAACTAAATGAAAAATTATTATTGTTCTATGAGTTCGGGGTCAACTTTGACTCTGTAAATATACACAAAATCAACTTACAGAATATATTAATGTGCGGATAGACTCCAAGATAATTTGCAGTCCCAGTGTAGCCATGACAGAGGCAAAAACAAGAATTCCCTGTACAATTTAAATTTTCACTTTATAGTTTACTCTTTACACATTAGAGCATATAAATACACAACCAAATTGTAGTATTCTTCCCTGATAGGTAATTTGAATACAAAGTAACTCCTGATAATCACTGAGATCATATTACTGGTGATGATTCAGATAATTTCAAACAAAATATCAATTAAGGAACTCACCAATGGTTGCATCCGTTTCTTTCCAATAGGGTACTGATACGGGTTTGGTGTCTGCATGGAAAATGCAGTGAACCAGAGGATAAATCCAGAAAGGAGATCAAGAAGCGAGTCTAAAGTCGATGCAATGATGGCTAGGGAACCACTTCGTATTGATGCATAAACTTTGGCGATAAAAAGAACCATGTTTGCTACATTTGACAATCTGATGGCAAACGTCTCACTTCTTGCTAACTTGTCTCGCTCCTCCTGCCCACAGCAGTGGATATTCAGCCAAGGTTTTTGACTATATAACCAACGTAAATCTAGATAGAAAAAAGGAGAAAATGAAATACAAACCTTCGACATTCCAGGAATAAAACCACGCTCTGCTAGAGCATCCATTTCAGTAAATCCCTCAAGCACTTCAACTTGCTGCTGGTAGTACTCCGCAATATTATCCTCTTGACCTGAGGAAATATATAACAGAAGGAAAAAAAATAAGACAAGATCCATGAGATCCCTTTCCATTTAGTAGAAAAGATGTCATAAGCAAAGCATTCCATTCAAAAAAGCTTGGCTAATTAAAAAGATAAAAAAAACTACAAAGAAAACTCAAAACTACATTGACCCTCAAGATCATATCCCTAACCTACCTTGTTAAATGGAAGAAAAAAATCAAATAAAGATCATTCACAGATGAAGAAAATCATATTCAAAGACACAATTATGCTTTAGACTTCCACGGTCACAAATATAGGACAAATGAACTTCATATACGGGCCACAAGAACTTTAAAGCTTTAGAAACAAGAAAACTTGGAAAATATAAGCTTCATAGCTCAACAGGCAGATGCTTATTGCAAACTGGGAAAGTATAAGCTTCAGCAAGAGCAGGGTCCAAACAACCCATTTATTTATACAAATAAAGAAAGAGACCAGAGGCACTCAGTTAAAATGCCAAGATCAATTTGTGAAACTTCTTCCACTAAAAACAGAGACCCAAAATAGAAAAGGAAAAAACTAATAAAATAGTACTTCAGTGCCCAAAAGAAGTTTTGCCTCTACCCTCTAGAGCTTCCAAATGCAAAACCCTATAGTCCATCTTCGAGCAACTGCCCCAAAGAAGCAGGCAATACCCGATGCAACAAAAATCCATGTCAACTTATTTCACATAGCAAAAAGGCCACCACACCATCAACCCACAATTCAAAAAAGACCCCACACACTATACCTAGCCTGCTTCCAAATTCCTGCACACGGTACTCAACCTGGCAAAAGGAGGACAAAAAACAAAGCATTCTACTCAAACTGAATGAAATCCAGTAATAATAGCATCTTCGACAAAGCAAAAACAATATCTGGACTCAATGCAGAGGGGAAACTTTACACAGAAAAAAATGAAATGGCACAAAACACCACACTAAAACTGAAACCACAATTAACCACAACCACTAACGTAAAGCAAATTGCAGATTCCTATTCGAACAAAACAAACAGTGAAATAAAATCTTTGTCAGATTAAAAGAAAATAAAAAGCAGATTCCAAATTGAACAATAACAATAATTGAAAATATTAAAATAAATAAATAAACAAACAAAACGAAGATGCGATTTTACTGTTTTGTTACCTAGAACGCCATAACAGTCATAGAGTCCGCGAGAGGGTTTCACTTGCTTCTCCGTGTGCTCTGAAGATATCTGAAACCCCTCGAAGTTCAACCGCCAGGACCGGTCACCATTGCCCGAATCTGAGAGCAGCGAACGCTGCTCCTCGCCTTGAAGCTCCACCGTCTCCACCATTTCCCGGTCGCCTGAGAATCTGATCTAAACGTCGTCGTTTTGGACAGCCCCGAAGGAGCAAAGAATGGAAGCACACGGTCGTCGTGGTTGGTGCTTGTTATAACAACAGCCGTAGCAGATTTTCAAACCGGTAAAGTGGATTCATGAGAAAAAAAAAATTGATAAATAAACAAAAGTGTGTGTGTGATATGAGATCCGATAGGCGCGTGTACCACGCAGGACTACATTTCGGCACTGTTCGACACGTGTTGCGTTTTCATTGGGCAGTGCTGGAAATTCGCGCGTGTGATGAGAATTTGTATGGTTACGCGTGGACGGCTGAGATTCCTTCAGCGCAAGATCTTTTTAATGTGGCTGCTTTACTGGAGCAGATTGAATCTGAACCGGTGGGGCCCGATTTGCGTAGTGTCCGGTTTTGGCATAGGGATGCGTAGGATAAAGTTTACAGTGCAGTCACATCCACAGCAATTGGAGAGTATTCGGCTAATGGTGTTTCGACACGTGGCGAGTTTCTATGATGATGGTTCTTTCTGAATATAGGACATAGTCTCGGTTGCATTGAATGGATGAGAATATGCAATTATGTGAAGACAGTGTTATTGTTATCATGTCATGTTGTGTGATGATATGTGATGTATGGGGAAATTGATGTGTGGTTAGTGGATTTTGGGACCCACTTTGAACCGTGATGGAGTTGCTGATTGATGTACATGACATGACATCCCCATCCATCATTAATGTTGCTTTGTATGAATCCCATTTGTCAAACTTCAAACCTATTCAAAATTTGTTACATAAATGGAAAAATAAAAATTAAATTTAAATGCTTTTTAATTTTGAAATGCAACAGAGTAAAAATCTTTAATCACATTTGACAATTGACAAAGACACACACACACAAAAATTATAAAGAGTCTATATCCATCATTCTTCTGTCAATACTTTACAATTAAATTTTATATATTAAAAACTGAGCATTTTTTTTGGCATATATGAAAAATAAACTGATTTTATTTTAATTATTTTAATTAAACGGACAAATAAGAGGAAAAAATTATTACTTTTTATAGAAGGGAAAAGGACAGCACTTTTATCTATTCGGTACATCTTTTATTTTTGGAGAAGTTATATACTCTTTGGCATGTATAACTTTTATTTTTTTATATACTCAAAAAAGAAAGAAAATATTTTCTTTTTGTTTTTTTATCGAAGAATAAAAATATATGCCACTTGCTAAAAAAAATCTGTCTTTTATTTTATTTTTTGTCCATTCATTTTTTTTCTTTCCTTAACTCGTTAACAATAACGTTTATTTAAAGGTAAATAATATTTGAAAAATATGCAATAAGAACATTTGTGAACCGTGTTTGTTTGATTTATTAGTCGGTTTTTTATTCGTTTTTACGTGCAAAAGGTGCTTACTATAATAATTTTTTAGGTATAATATACCATATGTTATAAAAAGGAAAATGCAAATCCTTATGTATTTTAGATGAACCTAACATTGCCTTTTGAGTGTGGGAATGGTATTGATCCTTCTCAATGAAGTGATTTGAAATAAACTGTTTGACATTAAACTTAAGAATAATTATTGTATTTTTAAGATAATTTATGGTGGTTCAATTTATCTAAAATAGATTTTTAATTAATTTTATAATTTTTATTCGTAATAAAATATCTATTTAGTTTTAAATAATTTTTAATCTAGACTTTTTGGGTTTCTTTTTTCATAAAACATAGCCATGGTATATTAGATTGAATTAGAAAAATATTTAAGCATTTTAGGACTTCTAAAATACGAGTAAAAATAGTTGTTTGCGAGAATAATTTCAGTTTTTTTTTTTTTTTTGGAAGAGCAAGTTGAGTTGAGTTGAGTGGTAGGCAAGGTTGAAGTGAAAGAAAAAATAAAATAAAAGATTCTTGCAACTGTGTTAGTTAGGACATTTAATAACAAATTGAATAAAAAAATGGAAATATAAATAACTCACAGACGTATATTTATATCTATTTAAATAATTTTACAATAAAAATTTAGAATATCTTGATAATAGAAATCATACATATTATCATAAGGTTAAGATCTAAATTATATGATATTTGATTTATACTATAAAATATAAACTTTATTACAAATTATTTTATACATAACCTACTTTAACTTGTAAAAGAAATATTTTTAATTTTCGTTCGTTTGTAGCTGGTGGGCGAAATCGAACATATCTTATCCGCTTGGAATTGGACACGTGGAAATATATATTAATTTAAAGAGGGAGCATAATATATAAAATATAAAAGGTCAAAATTGTAATTTACTTCAATGACATAGCTTGAAAAGCTATTACTCTCTCATGTACCACCAAAATTCTTAACCTTAAGTACCAAATCTTTAACCAACTTAACACTTCAAAGCCTATACACAATCTTTTAATTAATGTAGAAGATAAGATATATATATATATATATATATATATATATATATATATATATATATATATATATTAACGTGTCAAAGTGATAATTAATACTTTATTAATATATACCAATAATAATAATAAAATCAAAAGTCAACATTATTGAATTTTTAATAGATTATATAGGATCGATGAATTATCACCTCCGATCCATGATAAAAAAAGTGTGATTTAATGCATTAAAAGCTATTAGATTTTAGTTTAATCATTCCATTGTGGACTTCGCTATTTGCTATATTTGTCTTCTTGTAAAAAAATAAGTTAAATAAAGGTTATATTGTATATTTTATTTTTATGTTTTTAAACTGGTTTTCAAAAGTGTAAAAGAAAATTATAGTTTTGTTACCTCAATTAGTCTTACTTAGAAGTAAAAAGTCAAAAACAATATAAATATATTTTTTTAAAAATTTAAGGATAAAATATATGAAAGAATCTTAGACTTTAAAGTAATATGGTATTTGATTATTAAGAGGGTCAAAGTAGTTAATACAATTCAACATAAATGATTTATTATGAGTTGAGTTAAAATTTAGTCCATTCAACCCAAATTTTTTAAACCCAATAACTTGTGGTTTCACATTTGATAAGTGGGTGAGTTTACAGATCGATTTACTTAAAAATATTTTTGTTTTTTAAAATTATTTTATATATTTATTACTATATATAATCAAAGTTGATTTACTTAACTCATTTTTATTATAACATAAATAACGAAAGTGTTTACCTATTTCATCAAATATTATAATATTAAACATATCAAAATGTTAATATACATAATATGAAGTATTAAATAATTATAATAAAAAAATATGAAAAAATGGTAAAAAATTAATAAAAGTTGTTGTTGTTTGAGTTATGGCTCAACTCGATTCGAACTCACTCATCCTATGAATTAAATAAGTTAGTTTCAGGTTGATCTACATCTAAAATTATTGAATCTTTTGCAACTCAACTTGGTTCGAACCCATAATAAGTAGGATTAGCTTACGGATTGAAACTTATTTTGACATTTATAACCATAACGAAGTTGTCTCAATAAATTTGAGGAAAAACAAACATAGATACCGTTTACGAAAACGAAAAAGAGGTTTCAAAAAAAAGTACTCATTCTTTAAGGGAATTAAATAATAATTTTAAAGATAATCGTAATTCCACTTGTATCTCAATTGGTTGGAAAGGTTACTTTTAGTATGTCAAATAAATTTACATTATTTATAAATAAAGGTTCAAAACAATTTAAGTACAATTTCTTCGTTGACTTCTTAATAATAAAATCGTGACATAATTTCAAATTTCAAAATTCAAAATGAACAATACTTTTGAGACTATGATTGACTTTAGTGATTTTATATCAAAACATTAATTTCATCTATAATTTTTTCTTATGTTTTTATTAGGGAACTTGTTATGAGATGTCCAATAACTTTATGTTATTTAATAGTAAAAAATATGTTAATAAATTTAATATTATAATATGAAGAACTGTATAATTTTTGTATAAAAGATACGTCAATAACATCAATAATACTATGTTTACTCGGTTAAGGTAATAATTATAAATAATTAAATATAATCTAGTATCACCATATAATTTTATATAAAAGATATAAATTATAAATTGTTGTTACAGGTCCAACGGTAGTATACTTTGTACATTGAAATGTTTATTTATTTTTTTAAAATATATCTTTGTAAAATAAGCATTAGACGTGTATACAAGGGTAAGAAATATATAGGTTAGGTTGAGTCACGCTTAGTTCTAATTTGTTCCTCAATGTTGACTTTAATAATTTTGTAAACTAAAATATTAGTTACAACCACACAAAAAATTCATAAGTAAAAAAAACATAGTCAAAAAAGATAGCACGAAAATATATATAAAAAATGTAATAAGTAAAAATTTATAAAATATAATTAATTCAGTCTTCGAAGGAAATTTGAAATCGACTAAGACTTTGTGTTCTCAGTGAAAAGTTGATTTTGTATTATTAATTTGTTCTCAATAATCTAGTTGGATATTTAATGTTTGTATTCGTCACAACTAAGGATAATTTGTCTAATGGGAGAATTAAATTATTTTAATTATTTTCTTAACAGGTGAAAATTTTTTTACTGCTGGTTTTAATATATGAAAAAATTCTACAGATTAGTATTTTTTTAGATGAAAGAATGTATATATTAAATATCAATAATGAATATAAAGTAACAATGATGAAAGAAGTGAGTTTATAGGTTTCTAAATCACCTTCTGTTTGTAGATTTAAATAAAAACATTTTAGGACAACGTGTTATATAACTTTATTATTTATTTGAGCACATGGGTCGATAAATTGAAATAAACAAATAACCATTTGGCACCTCATTGTATTAATAATTTATTCATATATCCTTTTATGTTCTTAAATTAAAATATTAATATATATTATTATATTATTAAAGTACAGTTGTTAAGTAGGTGTTTATTGATTGAATGTGTCAAATATAAATTTTCTATTTTTTCTAGACAAGTGGTTAGGTCTTACTTTTACGTACATACAATTGAGTCAATCTTTTAAATATGGGCCATTTCATCTTGTACCTCCGTAATTTCTTCATGCACCTCCATAAATTAAATAAAAAGATTATTTTATTTATTCTAATCCTCTTCTGCGAGGTGCATCCTCTTCTCTCTCCCCTTATTATTCTCTCTTATTTTTTTCACAATCTTTTATCTCCTATCTATTTTTTTTTTTAGAATTACACAAACACAAATGGTTAAAAGATGAAAAAATATGAATAGACACACACAAACCTGTACCATAGATCACTAATTCATAAATCTTTCACTTTTTTTTTCTCACCAAACATCCATTATAATTATACAACCATAATACAAAATAAAAAATAACTGGTTAAAATATTAATTTAGTATTTATTTAATTTTAATATGTTTTTTCGTTTAATAAATATCAATTTTTGTCAATTTTGTTTAATTTAATAATTTTTGTTAATGTTATTTAACTAATTAACTAATTTTTGTGTTTTTTTTAATTTAAAAGAAAAAATGTTCATATATTAAGTCAGTATCGTATTATGTGACGGTGACAGTATCACGTTTTACGGTAAGTGTGTAAGTGTCATTATCACGTGTCAGTGTCTTATATTCAACTTGGTCGTTATATTCGTTATTTTTATTAATCCAGTCCCTTTATTAAATAGAAATTTTTGTAAATATCAAAATTCTTTTTATATAAATAGCATCTTGACTTTTATGTTAAACTATTTAATTGATTTGTAACCTAAAAATCACATAAAGTAATAATTTATGTAATTTTTAATCTCTTAAAATTTTAAACCAATGGTATTGGTCCCCATTTATAAAGTTTTATTCTAATTTTAAACCAACTTTGACCATAAATTAGAAATATTGAATAAAAAATTATATTTATATAAAAATTATATTTGGTCTTAATTTATAAATAGACAAAATTGTATTATTTTTTATAGGATTGAATTAAACTAAAATGATGAATATAAAAAGCAAATTGAATTTCAAACACTGATACGTAACACTACCGTCATGGCACAATATTAATTTCACACGCAAACATTTTTATTTTAAATTAATAATAACTATAAAATGAATCAAAAAAAAAAGAACGAATATGCACTATTAACTATTCATTAATTATTTATATGACATTAAAAAAATATTAAATTGAACAAAATTTACAGAAATTATTAACTTAAAAAAAATTAGGATTTGATCTACAAAACCAAATGAAACTATGACTGAAACGATATTTCAAGTTTCAATAAAAAGGATATTACAATTAGTATAATCTAAAACATTTTTTTTTTACTTTTCTATTTTGGGTTATATAACTTGGTACACAAAGTTTTATATTTGGAATTGCACGGTCAGTAATGAAAATTAAAATTAAAAACACATTTTAAATTGTATAATTTGAAGTCTAAAATAAAAAATGTATTTTAGATTGCATAATCTAAAATGTAAAATTTATATTTTAAATTTTAGACTGTATTTTTCATTTTACATTCCAAATTATATAATCCATAATACAAATCTTATATTTTTAATTATATATTCCGAAATATTTCTTGGATCATGTATTCCAAAACAAAAATTGGAAAGAAGGTAAAATTATAATTTAAAAATATATGGAAGTGTTGGAAGAAATTATGGAGTACATGAAGAAATTCCCTTAAATATGTTTTGGTCTATTGAGGAATTAGTTTATGACTCTTACAATTAACTTATGAAACTCACCATTAAAAACAGTTTAAAATTTCTTATTTGAAAAATCAAATTTAAATCTTAAAGACATTAGAAATAAATAAATATATATATATATATATATAGAGAGAGCGAGAGAGAGAGATACTTATACTTATTTAGATGAACATCTAAGTGAGTTGAGTGAAATAAATGAATTCTATATAATATTTATATATTTAGTAAACTTATAGTTTTAGTATGATACTTATCCTGTTTTTTAAAATAAAGTATGTGTTTAATACAACAATTATGTAATTACGTAAAAAGTATTAATCTTTAAATAACATTTAAAGTCTTATTAAGTTTTCATTTGAATTTATCAAATATGATGTGAAATGTTGAACTATCTTTTATCACACTAATGTATCGGACACTGGAATACTATTTTAAAATTTGTAAATAAATACTTGTTTTATTTATTTAATCTTTTGAGGTTGTCACACATTATATTCCTATTTTGTTTTTTTCTTGCATAATATATTTTTTTATCAAATACATATAAATACATTTTACATATTGACAATCTACGTAGTGCCAATATAATCTTATAAACAACAAGTATAAGTATACAGTTCAAAATTAATTACAGATTTGTGAAGGAATACTTTTCTTTTTATAGGTTTAATTAGTCGGATGCTACATACTCTTATTTAGATGTGTTAATTTAGTAACCGCTTTTAAAAATGTATTAATCGAATTTCAATTCTTGAAGTAGTATCTCAATCAAGTCCCTTTTAGACAAAAATTATTAAAATCGTTAACTTAATTAATGAATTTTACCACTAAATTTTAATATAAATATCAATACTTAATTTTGTAAGTCATTTTAAATATCAATACCGTTAATTGTGTTAATAATTTGTTGTTTAAAAATAACCTAATTGAAACATCTTTTCAAAGATTGAAACTCAATTGACACATTTTTAAAAACGGATACCAAAATGACATATTTAAACAAAATAAAAGTGGGTACTATTCTATTAATTAAACTTTTTTTTTTTTTTTAAAGGGAATGCACATAGTATTTAAATTTCAAACAAAACGCATGTACATAATTCAATAACTCCTAAAACTCCTTTTAAGTTACCAACCGTTATTCCTTGACCTAAACTCACTTAACTAATAATTATGTCATAAATTATAATTCTCAAAAGACACTTAACACCCACCAAAACATTTAAACCACTAAAAGGATTTTTTTTTCTTTTTTTCTTTTTTATAAACTTTTAGTGGACTAATTCATTTTTGTAAAAAATGAGTTAAATTAACTCAGAATCGTAAAAAAAAAAAAACTTTGTTTATGTCATTTGATTTTGAAACCTATATATAATAAACAATTTGTTATAGTGATTCCAAATTTAACTGAATAATAAATTTGATTTATATGTCATCGCATAATTTATTATGTAGAAAGAATACAAAACTGACATAAATTTTGATCTATATGTATATCATTCACAATTTATTATATTGGATGACCACAAAATTGACATAATAAATTTTTGATTAAATTGTTGTTTTGGTTTTTGTACTTGTCAAACAATTTTACATTTTGTTAATTTTGATAAAAAAAACGTTCATATCATATATGTTAATTTTGATCTTAGTTATTGTTATTGCAAAAAACATAAATATATTCTTTCAAACTTGGACTACAATTCAAAATAAAAAATAATCAGCTCTATTATATTAATATATATATAATAATTATAAAACTTTCAATTTAATCAATTTAACCTGAATACTTAATGTCATTAAAAAATATTAATGTAAAAATAAAACATTTTTTATACATTCAAAGTTTTTAATAAACATTATAAATAGCATATTAAATATTGATGTTAATAGTTATAATTAAAAATTAATTTTAAAAATAAGTAATATATATATATATATATATATATATATTATATTTATTGAGAAGCAATATAATTATACTTAATAAAAACACGTTCATATCATATGATATATATTTTCAATAAATACATATAAAAATTTTTCGGTATATTCTTTAAAATTGTCATTTCAATATTATTATTTGATTAAAATATCCCCTCATTATATAAGTGTAATTTTTTTAAAGTAAATTATAATACATTAATTATTCTTATTTTATCATGTGATAAATTAAATTAAAATTTCACTTTCTAATTTTATAAATTTATTTATCTACTTAAAAATAACATTGAAAATAATTATATAAGTTTATTAATAGGAATTAAAAATATTACAACAAGAATAGAGAATAAATATTAATAACATTTTAAATTGAATATTCATTCTATTAATTAAATAAAAAAATATTTCTCATATATTATTTATTTATATGTTTTATTCATAGATAATTTTACTAAAATTAACTTAATTTTATTCATACAAAGCAACGTATTTTTATTAAGTATAATTATATTGTTTCTCAACATACATGATATATATATATATATAAATTTTTAAAATTAATTTTTAACTTTAACTATTAATATCAATAATTTTTTTACAACTAATAATATAATGATGGTTAGTTGTAAAAAATAATGACTCATTATTTTTATCGATATTGACCGATGAAAATTTTAATATATAAAACAATAATATTTTTATTATGATAATAATTTATAGGATTTGAAAATGTTTATTTATTTTTGTGAACAATATTTATTTTTATTATGTTTTGCTTATATTAGATTCTATTATTTACTTTATTAAAATAATTTTTTATTTAACTAACTCTTATAATTTTATTATAATTAAATGTCTACATATACTCTATAGGATATTACAATATATTTCTAGAAATATTACGATACATCTCCAAAAATATTAAAATATATCTTCAAGATATATTTTAATAATATCTTATAATATAGTAATTTTTTATCTAATTTTATTATATATCAAATTATTATGATATATAATAGTTAATTATCTTATGCAATAAAATCTCTTTCCTATATTTATATTTGTTTATCTATGCCTTAAAAAACTTATAAATATAGCATTCACCACACCAGTCACTCAATTCTAAATTAAATATTCTCCTTTATCATTACTACCATTACTTGAGCAGAGTTTTTTTGTAAGTTAATTTTTTCTGTTTTTTTTTTCTTAAAGTTTTCTAAGTAGGAGGTAAGAAGTGGATTCTTGAAAACCTCAATGGATAAAAGTTAATTTTGCTTTTTCTTTAAAGGTCAAGAAAATTTTTAGTATATAGATTTTTGTTTGCATGCTGCACTATTTTCTCTGTTAATCTCTTGTGACCTGTTTTATTTGTTGATTTTGTCTCTAACAACGTGGGAAACTGTTGGAGTACCTATTGGGAGAGATTAACATACCATAGTGTTTCAAACAAAACTGTATTATGTTTAATGTTCTTTATATCTCACCATGGTGCGAATGACCCTGTTGATGGAAACAATGGTTCTTTTATGCAATCAATGTTTGCGGTCATTTTCTTAGTATAACTAAATAAAAATCAATCCTTCGTATTCATCCATACTTTTCATGTTTTTCACTTTTTCACAGTCTTCATTCACATAAAGAATAATGGTCAATGACAAGAAGGGATTGGTTCATGATTTATACAGAGTTAAAAATTAAATGTTTGAAAAGTTGATACGGAAATAGCATTTATAAATCAATTTTTACATAAACTAATTTTAATTTAAAATGAAATTAATATAATTTTTCTTAATGTTTATTATTCTTTTTTAAACATGTCAAATTAACTTATACTTAAAATCTATAGTCTGGATTCTCAAATTTGGTGTTATTCCTATACTATACTTATAATCTTGTAATATATCTGTCAATGTCAATCAAATAGTAGCGACAAATAACACAGTGAAATACCTTAGAAATAATGAAAGAGAATCATATGACTAATCCTTCACTCATTAATGTTGAAGTGACTACTTAAAGAAATAAAGAAGCAAAATGGGAGAGACAAAGTAAGATCTGAAATGAAGCTGTGTGCCTTGATCTCTGCCGCTTTATTTTCTTTTATATTGTCATGCACTTTTTTACTTTATTTTATGTTATGTATGTTTGTGTCAACCACGTGCACTTTTTTCTTAGTGTTTTTTATTTGTCATCCGATGTAGTGTGTTGTCTATGCACTTATTAATAGATTTAGCATAGAAAAAGGTCTAATTAGGTGTCTAATTTGCTTCTTTAAACATGAAAAGATGGAAGATTCTGTTTCATTCGTCAAGCTTTGCTCAACGTTCATATATGCATGTAATGATATAAATACCTCCAATGTGTAAAAGTAGGGACTGTTTGGTATTTAATGTTAGGTTTTATTGTGATTTTAAGTATCTTAATATTGAAAAATATTTTCTTAAATCATTCAAAGTTAAAAGAAATATGATTTTAGTTTATGTATGCTAAATTTAAAGAATTAAAATGTTATTTTAGGTATAGGATTTATGATTTAAGATGTAACTAACTACTCTCGATGCATATTTGGTATTATTGAATACTAAATTTGAGGTTGTTAACATTCTCTCAACTTACAGCACACGGAATAAAACTCATGCTTAAATTCTTGGTACTGATTGTGTTTTCTTTTTAAGTTTTTTTCTACTTAACAAATAATGTATTTTGAAATATATTTTATAGAGTGGAGAAATTTACTTATTTGATGTAATTCATTGGTATCTATGATGTGCTTTGTTTTATGTAATGTGCCGGGTTGCTTCTAAAACAGGATTATATGATTGGAAATTAAATATCTCATGTTACCTAAGTACATCTTTGTGTGCGTATTGAACTTAATTTTTGTGCTTAATGATTTGGGAGGTGCAATAGAAAGGGAATGCATGACAGCATAACATAATTGGAACTTACGCCAAGGTGATTCAATGTCGATGGAACAAAGTAATTTTTACTTTTTCATTTAGCTTCTTGAACTATTTCATGTAGTGCTATGAATCTCTTTAGATGTGAAGAGAATTAAAAGGCTTTTGTAGTTGAAAATATGTATAAAATGACAAGGGTTATTTGCTATTTGTATGGAGTCTAAAAATGGTCAATATAACTTTTTCAACTATATTTTTTAGTGTTGAAAGTAAATAGTCTAATTTATTTTGTATATATGATTGTAGGGATTTTAGAATATGTTTTTTTTTATATTTAAATTACTTACGAAATATTTTGTAGGTAAGTTATTTATGAAGAATTTTGTAAGGATGCTATCTATGAAAATCTTTATAGGTAAAATTATTTACAAAATTTTTCGTAGGTAAATTAAATATTTTTTCATGATTTTTTGTAGGTAATTTTTATAGGGATGGCAAAGCGGGTTAATTCGATCCGTTTTGGCTTGCCTTGCGTTTTGGCTCGTCTTGCGTTTTGGCCCGTCTTGCGTTTTGGCATGTAAAGTGTGGATTGGGTTGGGCTCTTGCAGTTTAATTTTGGGTTGTCTTTTCTGGCCGTGGACCTTCCGGCTCGATGCATTTGTGATGTTGAAATATTTTTTTTTTGTGTTGAGCAAAATAATTTTTATTTTATTTTTTCATAATAATTGATATTCATTTTCTATCGAAATAATTTCAATTGGTTTATCTAATCAAAGACAAGAAAAATAATAATGAAGATTATAGTTAAAATACAATAGCAACATGTCACCTTATAAGACATCTATTAGAAATGCATAAAAAGATACTTCATATTCAAAATTAAAATCATTATTTTATATACAATGATTACACATAAATATAATAATAATAATAATAATAATAATAATAATAATAATAAGAAAAGGAATTTAAAGAAACAACATGATGAATGATGTGAGAACTGAAAAATAAAAATATAATTTTGTAAGCAAGTTAGTCTTGCCCCACCTTTAACCCGCGTGAGTTGCGGGGCAAGCCATTGCGGGTCAGTGCATCCCAACCTGCTCCATGTTTTTTTGTGCAGGTCTGCGGGTCAATCCGCTTGACCCGTCCTGAATTAAAATCCCTAAATTTTTTATGTGATTTTGTAGATAAAGTTTGTAATTAAATTATCTATACAAAATGTTTTTCATAAGTAATTCATAAATAACATAAAATTACTTTTGAAAATTACTCATTATTTACGAATTATTAACATAGATAATAATCATATTTCTTACCTGTATTCTAGAAAAAAAATATATTCAATTTATTCTATTAAAAAACCTAAAACGTGAATAAATATGAATTGATGAACCTTAATTTCAGATATATTTTCAAATCATAAACTGATCTTAATTTTTAGATGATTTTATTTCATTTCTTATATATTTTTTTAATAAGTCTTTATTTTCTTTTTTAAGAAAAACATTTAAATACGCTCTCATATATATATATATATATATATATATATATATATATATATATATTTAAAATATTAATACTAATATGAAGATGCTGGTTTAAAGAATTATATAGAACATTCTTATTAGAACAGAAATAAATATATTTTACTCTATATTTTGAATGGGTTTTCATATATTTTTTCAAAAGAAAACTCGTTTTTTAATTCCATAATTAGCATGTGTCCTTTGTCTTTAACACAATAATATATTCTGTTCATTATTTATTAAACTCAAAGTTTACTCACTATAAACAAATTTATAGGATTTTTTGTGTTTTTTTCAAATGAGACAAGTTGTAGGTGAAATGAAATCGTTCTCTACCCTACCGGTTTCTTCTTTCTTTTTTTTTTTCAAAAAATAAAGTCGTTATCTTAAGAACTGGTTTTTTTTGATTGATAAAGTGAAGTCGTGCTCGTACAAGACGACTACATTGTGTGACTCATGACACCTTTAAATTTTATTATTGCTTCAGTTGATTAGGATGTTGGTGTCATTTTGTGACTCATGAGTAGTGCCATACAATTTCATTATTGCTTTATTTGATTAGTGAGAGAAGAAAATAAGAGAAAAAAAAAAGAGTTGAAAATAATTATATTTTTCCATAAATATTATGTAGTCAAAATTTTAATGTTTTTTTTTAATATATTGTCATTATATAATATTCATCAAGAGTGACAATCTTTTGTACTGTTTGTTTTCGTAGTCTGCTATGGATTAAACTTGAATTTTGGAAATGTTAAAATTAAAAAAAAAAAGAAGAAGGGAAGTCGTCATGTACGAAGACGATTTCATTTTTGCAATTAATAGAAAATAGTTTTTAAGATGACGACTTCATTTTTGGAAAAAGAAAAAAGAAACTAACAGGGTGGAAGACGACTTCAACTGTAATGTCGTCCTCCACACTAACGACTTACCCTCATCTTACAAAAAGAATTTGAACAGACTCATTTTTTCAAATTCTAAGTTTAAAGGATCCTGAAATACAAAAAAAGTCCAAATATATAAGAAGAGAACTTATGCCCTTAGCCAAATAATCCAGCTAAGAATACTCTCACATCTTAACACATAATCATTTGGTAACATATGGATCTCAAAATACTGTAGAAATGAGAAGAATGATTCAAGAAGCAGAGGAGTACAGGTTTGAAGATGAGATTTTTCTTAGAATGGCCAATGCAAAAAATGAATTGGATGGTCATATTTACAAGATCAGCAAGGCTTTAGAGAAAGAGAATATCAGCTCAAAGTTGAGCTCGAAAGAAAAGGAAGACATCAACTTTACAATTTCTAGAGCCATTGATTGTCTGAACCAGATAGAAGATATAGCTGCGGTTGAAAACTGTCTGAGAGAGCTTAAAACGATCTTTGAAAGAATTATGGTGGTGGAGAAGGGTTGTAAAAGAAAAAGATCATCATAGTCTGAACCACTGATATGCTTTATAGTTGCTATTGAAGATGGTGTGATTTCTGAACGAATTATGGTCACGGAGAAGTTTGCTTAGTTGTTTTCAGCTGTCTTTTTTTGTGTCACTGATTGGTCACTTCACATGTGATAAAAACTTCTTTTATGTTTATACGGAATATATGATAATGTAGTACTTGGTTTGAAAATGGTCATTGTTGCCAATGCATATCATTTACATTCGATTTGTCCTTGGATTCTTCAATGCACACAGATTGGTGTTCAGTCTACGTTTTTTTGAAACTTTTTGTTTCAATGTGACTAATACAAACTTTATGATTAGTATTATGTAATATTTGATGCTTTTTTGTCATACAAGTGGAATTTTTTCACAAAAATAATTAAATTGTGCCAGGGTTAAAAATTGTATGCATATAAGTAAGAAGAGGCAGAGGCTCAAGCTTCTTCAGTTGATTCAATTATTTTCTGCAGATGAAAAATGAGACTTCTTTAGATGGCGAACTTAGAAGTAACATGGGTGATACTCAGGCATCGAAGAAATCTGCTGCTCTCACCCAGGTATCACTGTTTGACTTGTTTGGTGAAGGAATTCTTTCCTTCATTCAGGCTCCTGAGATGTATATGTTGTCGTGACTTTACACTAATTTGATGAATAGAGCACGGATAATTCATTGACTATTAATTCGAGAACAAACTAAATTCCTCCATAGCATGTGAAGTCCTTGTTGATGGTTTCTTTAGATGTTAGTGAATAGTGCTCAATGGGAATCTCATGTTTGGTAGCAAGTAAAATTCCTTATTGCAGCCTATTCCGAAATTGAAATGATTATGGAAAAATAATATTTGTACACCAAATGGGTATGTATAGACTTGAAGAAAGAAAAGAGATAGGAAGATAAGAGAAAAGGAGATGTGATGTAAAATAAGAGAGGTAAAAGAAGTGTATTTTGATGTTACAATACTAGTAGAACTTTGTTGATACGTTTGATTAGTGTCCTACGTTTGATTAGTGTCTTGCCTGTTTATTCTTTAGTTTAGTGGACTATATTGGATGCTTCCTTCCCACCTTAGGTCGTGATTCTTGGTATTTTCCACTGTTTTCATTTCACAAATTCACACTTCTACGGTGGAAAATTATTGGTATATGGGGGCAACTTTTTTAAATAAAGAGACTGGGAATGAGAATGTGTTTAGAGAAATTTATCCGTAAGTATTCTGAAGAGAGAGAGAAATAAGACTAAAAATTAAATTGTTTCTTTCATAAATTAAGTGTATACAATTTATTTCTTCTCATTGATTATAATTGGCATTGAGCAAAGGGCGTATTGAAAGTGTAAAACAGGGAGTGTCCTAGGCTTATTCTTCCGGTGAATAAACAAAGCATAGTTTGAAAGTCTTAAACAGGGATAACCACTCATTGTTTTAATATATTCAATAAGCTAAAGTTATTATGCTTTTATGTTAGCAATAAAGGATCTTCTTCGTTTATACTTTATTATTTCTTAATAAACTAATGCCAAAGCTTATAAGTATCTGTGTTTGGTATCACATCAGTTTTTCTTTTAACGAAAAAGACCAAACTTCCCGTTCGTACCTCACTTTTGAATTGTACCATATTATTTAATATTTAAGTTTCAAAGGATGATCTTCTTCGTTTATACTTATTTAATAATTTTTCCTTTAAATTAAATTTATTTATTAATTTTATTGAAATAGGTTGAAAAATAACTCATAAGAATTTGTAGTCCACTGAATCAAGATTTTTACAATTTCTTTTTCAATACCTTTCTTTCGGACTAAGTCCTGGAATTCTTTTACTAATAAGTAAAGATTCTGCAATTTAGTTTTGAGAATCTACTAAAATTAAATTCCCAAATCCGTGAACTAAATTCAAAATAAGACGTGAATAGTTTCTAATGTTTACACGAAAAGAATCTTCGCATTAACGCGTATATTATGATTATGACATATATATGAGATAGAGTTTGTATTTTGAGGATTAAAAGCGTCCTTTGACATATACCTAATAAAGTGAAAATGTAAGAGAGCAAATAAGTTTTTCTAGAATTATAATATATATAGGGTCTTGCCTTGTTTATTCTTTGGTTCAGCGGACTATACCGGATGCCTCCTTCTCATCTTGCGGCAGAATTTTGTCCAGATTAATTCATTTAAATTTGGCCAAATTTCTTGGTAGAAGTCGGCAGAATATCGATCGGATTGACTCATTGAATATAGTTGAATTTTAGTTGGATTGATTGGGTCAAAATCGTTCGAATTTTGGACATGACTGACTCATTTGAATTCGGTTGAATTTTAGATGAGGATGACTTGTCTGAATTTATCTAGGGCGGACTTGGTCGAATAACGGGCGAAGCTAACTTGACCAATTATAGTCGAATTCTAACTAGACTAACTCAATCGAATTTAGTTAAATTTCGGTTGGGGAAGATTTAGTCAAATTTAATCGTATTAAAATAAAGGAAAGATTTTTAATTGATCTTTGATATTAAAAGGGAAAATATTAAAAGCACAATTTTTATTAAGAACCCAATTCACCCTCCTCTTGGTTTTGTCCACACGCTCAAACATTCCGCTGCGCGATACCAACAATTGGTATCAGAGCTTGCTTTGATAGTTATTCAAATTTTTCGAAAATGGTTGGACAAAATCAAACTTTTGCTGAGGGTGCGTCTATTGACAGACCTCCACTTTTTACTGGTGAAAATTATCCTTTCTGGAAAATC
>Ga0214543_1005395_pt1 | contig 23577 bp, 16 predicted proteins | sample CNSS2metaG_FD_160094 | JGI IMG/M metagenome (GOLD analysis project Ga0214543, IMG submission 160094) | Root nodule microbial communities from cowpea collected in UCLA plant growth center, Los Angeles, California, USA - CNSS2 | ecosystem: Host-associated > Plants > Roots > Nodule | place: USA... | reverse complement strand
ATAAGAATACTAAATTGACTATGAATATTTTAATAATTTAAATGGGAATGGGGATATGGTGGGGACGGGTATTATGGCGAGTATGGAGATGGGACGGATATGTACACTCACATACCCAATTGAAAAAGTCAGAAATTTCTCATATCCATACCTAATCAATGTGAGAATTCTTCATCAAAACGGAAACAAATTCGGACTATATTCACGAGGACGAATTTATTTACAATTTCTAATCATCAATATATCAATAAACCATTTGCTTATGCATGTTCCTTTACTCAAATTCCAAATTTATCTATTTAGTTGTATTTGTTATTTAATTGAAGTATAGTTAAATGGTTATTGACAGAGGACAGAGGCGGACCTAGGTATGGACTGAGAGGGCAATGACCCCCATTTTTTTTAAATTTTTATATAATTTAGTATATAATTTTAAATATATTTTTTCAAAATTTAATATTTTTAATATATTTTTATATTTGATATTTTAATAATTTTTTATACATTTATATTTATGTATGAGTAAAAGTTTTTTTTTTTCATATTTATATTTTAATTTTACCGTTCAAATAATTTTAAAATAAAATAATTATTTTATTAATATTATTTTTAAGTGATTATTTGTTTAATTTAATTATTTTATATTTGATTATTTTTTAAACTTAACCATTATAAATGAAAATTAATTATAATAAAATAAAAAAATTATATATTTAATTTTATAACTATTATAATAACAATAATTATAATTTTTTTTATCATCATCATAAAAAAAAAGTAAATAGAATATTTTTATTAGTTTATATAAAATTTTGGAATTACTCTTGTGATTCCTATTTTCATTCAAAAATATCAAGTTGGTCCTTTAGTTTTATGGTCTTAATTTGGTTTCGATTTTTAAAAAAATGATGCAATTTTGTCTTTTTTTCATTAAATTTCTTGAATCTGACCAAGTTTTTTTCATCAAAATTGAAGTTGTAAATAAGGATGATTTGCTTTATTGTATAATTGACTTTATCCTAATCCTAGTGTCAATTTTGATGAAAAATTCTTGTTCCGCTTCAAGAAATCTAACGAAAAAAATTAAATTATATTAACTTTTAAAAAATTAGGACCAAATTGAGACTAAAAAATACTAGAGGACCGGAACATTTTTGGACAAAAAAATGGACAGAAAAAATAATTTAACTAAAATTTTGATACCCTAAAATATTGGCCGAAAATCCCCACATTGGTTATTGATATTATTACTATTTTTAATTATATACGAAATTATCATAAGTTTGTTCTTCAATATTTTATATTTATAATTTTTTTAAAGTTATATATTTCATTTTTGTAATGTATACACAATATTTATTACACCCAAAATTTATCTATTCACATTTCTATATCTCACAAAAACAATTAAACAATACTCATAATATTAACTTGATTATTTAATCAATTATTCCATTCATTTCCGATGTTTAAACATTTTTAAACTTAATAAATTTTAACAAATTATTTATATATTTTATACTTTTTTACAATTTTCTTATTAATCTGTAATTTATTTATAAATAAACACCAACTAATATTACATTTTTTGTCCAATAAAATACTACATAATTTCTTCTAAATATATTAAAAAATATATTAAATGTTGTGTAATTTTATTTTCTTCCACATTTTTATTCTTCTAATTAATTACTTCTTAAATTAATTACTTTTCTAAATTGTTATTTTTTACCTAATTTCTAATTCTTTTATTACTAAGTCTACTGTTATAAATTACTATTCTTTAATTTTCCCCTAAAATATTATTACTAAATATAATTACTTTTCTCAATTTTAATTTTAGAAAATATTTATATTTGTACACTTTTGTTCAAAGTTGCTATTTCTCAAATTTTTCAATTTTCAAACTACTAATTTATTATTAACATTTTTCCTAATTTTTCCTCCCTCCACTGTTTTTAAATGAAGGTTAGAATTTGATTTTTAGATAATCAAATTTTATAGTTAGATGCCTCACGACCCTACAATTATTTCACATTTAGAATTTAGTTTCAGAGAAATCAAATTCTGAACTAGCATAACAAAATGTGTTATCTGAATAAATAAATTGTATTTGGGTGAAATTTTTGTTGATCTGCATCTTTATTTTCTCATATATTGTGAGATAGTTTATTTATTTTTTATTAGGGTAAATACGATTTTAGTTACTTAATTTGACGTGAAATTTGAAATTATTTTATGTCTCAAACTTTGATATATTTTTATCACAAATTTTAAAAATGAACGGATATAGTTCTTCTATCCCAAATAATTATTTTTTTCTTACATGTCAAACGTATTTTAGGATAATGTTTGACTTGTTACACCGTGTTGACATGTTCCGACGTTCTAACTCAAATGTCAGTATGAAACATTGTTTAACAAGTAAAAAAATATTAACGTCATTAGGTGAAAAAATGACTATACCCATTCATTTTTAAAATTTAGAGACTAAAGTGTATCAAAGTTTGGAACAAGGATAAAGATTAAAAACATTCACTAGTGTAAGGAAACCTTTGATACCGGTTAAAAAGAGCCTTTTATACCCTTTCCACAACCAGTATAAAAAATGTCACTTTTTATACTGGTTAAGGCCAAAACTGATATAGAAACACATCGAAAAAAAAAAAGGAAACACAAGGGAAACATTAAATTGAAACACATGAAAAAAAAAACAAGGCACAAAAATTAAAAAATCAAACATAAGAGATGCATGAGAAAGACAAATCTGAAACTAGATCTCATAAATCAGAAAGTAGTGACAAAAATTCAAAGTACATAAAGAAAAAATCAAGAAATGAACGATAGAGTAGGTTGAATAGGTAACCCACGACAACATCATCCCTTGAGTGTTGCAACAGCGACAAACGATACAGAGCTTTCTACTAGGGTTTGGATTAGGGCTTCAGCGCTTTGCGTGTTCAGTGTCGCTCCCTAGAGTTTCTTGACTACCGCGGAGGTGAGGGCTGGCAAAGCTTCTCGAACTTGTCGATGAGGGCGAGAATGGAGGGTTTAGTGTGAAGTTTTGATTTATCTTCTTGCAAAAGGTCCATATGTGGCTCATCCCAAGGTCATCGGTAATGTCGTGTTCGAGTGAGTGTGTGCTTTGGGTTTGGTAGAGTTTATAAGGAGAAAGCATTTTAGGATGCTAAGGAAGAAGGAGAAGAGAGGAGAATGGGGTTAGGAATTTTAGAGTCATTTGTGTGTGTTTGCTACTTTCTATACTAGTATAACTCGTATAGAAAGTTTTTTTCTTCATTATAAATATACAACAATGTCCGCTTTCTATACCATTTATAACTACAACTAATATAGAAAATGTTATCTTATTTACAGTTCTATCATTGCATCATTTATTATTTAGGTTAATTATAACTGGTATAAAAATTTGTTATAAAAAGTGATTTTTTTCACTAGTAATATTTACTTTTTTTTTATTTTACTTATATAATTAGTATGTTATATAAGTTAGCACACGTGACATGACATGAAGAAACTTCATAGCGCTCATGCTAGAAATATTCTTAGTTGGTCTTCATAAACTTTCAACATTTTCCGGAATTTAAAAACATTGCATAGTATTTGTTCATTAAAAAACAACATACGACGACAAGGTCAAGAGAGTCATTTTAGTCCAAGTCTAGGTATCTTTCGTGGAATTCCCAGCTGTTCAATGCAACTAGACGGTAAAAAACCCACGTTTGGTGAAATCTTCACAAACACACTTGTCCCTTTTTTTCTTCTATGACTTCACACTCAAATTCTTTAACTTTTCTCATGCATGCTGATTACTCCGTACAAAGCTTCACCCTCTTCATCATCTCCTTTTACAATTAGAAAACCCTTGTAGTAACCCTCAAGTCAGTGTTTCTTGTGAGCAAAAGCTTGCTCATATAAATCATCAAAACCTGAATCCAAGAAAAGTTTTTCTCTCCATGCAAGTAAGCAACAACCGAGTCATTCATTATACAACATGTTTCTCAATTATTGATTCCTTTGTTTCTGAGATTTATATATACAAAATCAGACTCTCTCTATATAGTCTAATATTTCTTTAACCTTTTTGTTCACAAAAATTCCAAGGTGGTAACTAAATCAATTTGTTCATCATGTCCCTTTTTGTGTGCTACAGAAAGACAAGGAAATTGTTGGCAAAGAGGGTAAAGACATTGAAATGGAAGAAGACAAGAAGAAGGAAGAAACCCTACCACCTGGTTTTCGGTTTCACCCCACCGATGAAGAACTCATTTGTTACTACCTCACAAACAAGATTTCAGATTCTGATTTCACTGCAAAAGCAGTAGCTGTTGTAGATCTCAACAAATGTGAGCCATGGGATCTTCCTGGTACAGTTATATGTCTTACAAAAAAACCATGTTTTTTCGTTGATTATAAGATTCATCCATAGTTTTTTCTCCATGTGTCTCACTTTGCACTTCCCTTTTTCTTTTGCAAACTCATCTATGTATCAAGAAATCATAGATCTGTGTGGAAACTATTTATATTTGCTTCATTTTGTTCATCAATTTTAGTACTTTCTACATATATTTGATCTAATTTGCGTCCATGTTGTTCTGAAAATAGTCAACGCCATCTAGGGTTTCTCTATGATATACAATATACTACATACCCTTTTCACAGGTAAGTTATCTACTTGAATCAATTCATCGTGTTATAATATAACTACTTAACCTAATTTGTTTTTCTGCAATACGTTTGTATTGTGATAAGGTTAAAGTGTAATAAATTTGATTTATCCTCCATTATCTACAGTAAATTATTCTGAAAAATTGATATGATTTTAGTTATTCCGAGGTGGATATTTATCAAAGTATCGCCACTTTATGAAAGTGAAGAAGAGAAAGTAGGAATTTTGTTGAAGAGTTGATGAGAGTTATCACTATAGTTTCATAAGTCTCTTACATGTATAGAGATTTGAGTACGGTATGTATCGTGAAAATGTTTGTAATTTTTTATAGAAAAATAGTAAGATTTATAATTTTCATAAGAAAATTATAAAAAAGAAATTCACACTTCTTTACAGAAAAATTACATATCGAGTAATATATCACAAATATAAATATTAAGGTTGTCAAATAATTAAATATATTCTTTTGTTAATCAAGATAATGTTATTGTGTGATTTTGAAGGATAGTTCGTATTTATTTTTATGGTGAATATGTTTATAGGAAAGGCAAAAATGGGAGCAAAAGAATGGTACTTCTTCAACCTAAGGGATCGTAAATATCCGACAGGTGTGAGAACGAACAGAGCAACGAACACAGGGTACTGGAAAACCACCGGGAAAGACAAAGAGATCTTGAACAGTGTTACATCGGAGTTGGTTGGTATGAAGAAGACTTTGGTTTTCTACAAAGGTAGGGCTCCCAGAGGAGAGAAAACCAACTGGGTCATGCATGAATATCGCAATCATTCAAAATCCACCTTCAAAATCACTAAGGTATTGCACCTATATACACTTATTTACAACAAAGATACCAATATTTTTGTTTTTTTACTATAATATCTGACATTAACTCTGACATACAGCAAGATGAATGGGTGGTTTGCCGGGTGTTCCGGAAGAGTGGTGGAGCAAAAAAGTTTCCCTCTAATCCCAACCACACCAGAACACTGAACCCTTATAGTCTTGAACTTAGCCCTAGCATGGTGCCACCACCACCAATGATGCACCTGGGTGATCCTTCTGCTCATTTCAATTTCCTTTCTGGATCAAGAAACTACATCATCAACCCTTCGGAAAGGCTCTTCAGAGATGCTGCATCCACAAGTCTCAATGTCATCAACCTCCCTATAATGCAACCCCATTTCAACCATCCACCACCACCGCCACCACCGGTTGCAGCAGCAGCAGCAGCAGGGTTCACCATTTCTGGCCTGAATTTGAACCTGGGAGGAGGAGCAGTTTCCACCACTGCCACCACACAAACACACCTACTTTCTGCTCACACGGTGACCCAAATGAATCATGATTTCAGTTCCAACATGGTCACTCCTGCTGCTCACGGTGTAGAGTATGGTGCAGACATCACCAATGCAAATTCTCATGCCAATAGGTTCATGTCCATCGATAACTGCATGGATCTAGACACTTACTGGCCTTCCTACTAAATTCCCACCCATTATATGTTTCATACATATATATATAAATCTAGTACTCAAACTTTAGTTCGATCAGCTTAATGTTTATGTTTTTTGAAGTGCGCTTTTATGTCTCTTTCAGGTAAAAATACTTTGTCACACAAGACTTTGTGTTATCTGTGCCAAGATAAATTACCTTTTTCATGTTGTTCGTGTTTTTCAATTGCTCTCTTATAGATTCATAACTACTATATATACACCTCATGGTAGTGTTTTTAGCCTCTTTTCCCTTATTTATGATAACTTGTTCCATTTTTATTGTTTTATCTTTTTCTTTGTCAGGGAAAAATAAATTCACTTATCTTTTTTTAGCTTAGATGTTCATTTATTTATACCATTTTGTAGTGGGTCTATTCATGTGATTAAGGAAGGTTCAAGTGAGGCTTAATTGTGATTTAAGCTGTGTGTTTTATGCTTAATCCTTGTTTGATTAAAGTTTAGCATTAATTCTGTGTTGGTTGCGTATTCACTCACAGTTATATGGCAAGAGCTCTTCTCTCACTATAATCTACTACTTTGCAATTTCTATCTCATTAATTATTCAGCCACTAAGAGAAACAACCGTTCTGAAAAGAAAAAAGAAGAATGAAAAGAAGTGATGACTATTAACTACTCTTACATCATGAAGGTTTTTTTTTTTTTTTTTTTTTGGAAAAAAAATTTTCTTTTTTAATTTTTTTTTGTAGGTTTTTTTTTTTTTTTTTTTTTTGGAATAAGAATTCTCTGCTTGAATATGATTTTCTGTGATATTTTCTTCATTAGTTTTCGTTAGATCCCTCAGAATTTGTTCTGATTTCATCTTTTCTATTTATTTCCTTGACATACTGGAATGCAAAAGACGTAATAAACAATAGGAAACCAGAGCCGAGGAAATATTCACTCTAAGAAAGAGTGAAGCGGGAGTTTTCTTCCTAGGAGGTGACATGTATATATTATAAAAAAGATAACATGTTACAATAATTTAATTTTCTCAATAAAATAAAATAATATGATAAAAGTAGAGATGCATGCTTTTATTGTCGCTAGTATAATGTAAGTTTACTATCACACAATATTAGAAACTCAAACAAATTGATCAGTTGTAGGTTTTAAATAACTTTAGGAAATTTTAATTTAACACTACTCAAATATGTTTTGAGTTCAAAGAAAAAGTTATACAAAAAATAATACGAAAATTTTAATTTCGTTAACTTTGTTTGAATTTGATTAGTGATTAAGATGTAATTGAGTTTGTATAGTGTAGATAGGACTTTTAATAGTGTAGGTTGCAAAATGTGACAACAATTGTGGCATTCTAATAGCAACGACAAACATTTGAATGCAACGAATGAGAACAACAACGAAGTGCAGCTGTAGAGAGCAACAACAAAGACCAGTCACGATGAGTCACGATGGAAATAAGTAATAAGGAAGGAAGAAAATTGCAAAGTGAAAGAGATGAATGCACGTTATAAAAACTAGCGATAACACAGATAATATAGGCGCGTTTATATGTTCGATTTTTTAATTTTAATATTTAAGTTAACATCAGTAATAAATATATAATTAATTTTAAAATAATTATTAATGTAAAATTAAAAAATAAAATATGCGTACAATTTTTTTAAATAATGGTTTAAAATAAAAGAAGTTTTTTGAAAAACGTTAAAAGTAAATTATTTATACAATAATTAATTTTAAAAATAATTAAAATTAAAATTGGGATAATGAAATATAAATATAAAAGAGAATATATTTTTATATATTGTTATAGATATTGTGAAATGACAGAAATACATTTTAGACATATAAATAACAATTTTAAGAAAAAACGTCCTTATTTATGTAAATTAAACTTTTAACAAAGATGATAAGAGGAAATTATTTGTTTTACCAACGATTCTAAAGAAAACTGTCATTTCCCTTTTTGAAAAAGAAAAAAATTAGACTTTCAACAACCGTTATAGAAAGAAACTGTAGTTGTTTGTTAAAATGGGTAGTGGAAGACTTTAAAGATATATAACTTCATGTTAATGTTAACTCTCTTTTAATAAATACATCTAATAATTACTAAATACGTAATTAATTACTTCAATCATTAATGAAGTTGAAATAAAGCTAACAATTTTTCTATGGTAAAAGGATAAATATATCACTGTTTATTAAACTAAATTAACTATTTATTCTATAAATAATAAGAATGAAAATGTCATTTATCCCTCCTAATAAACCTTTACACAAGAAATTGTATATTTGGATGTTTCGCGTGGTTAATACGTGACTTTGAATATCTTTCTTTAACTATAGAAATTTTGTATGGTTTAAAATTTTATATATTGTTGTATAACTATAGGAAAAATGCTAATTATCGATAGTATTTTACTAGCAAATTTAGATTTATCGATGACGGTTAATTACCAACAAAATTATTAATGGATGTCGTTATTGCATTTACCAACGGATACAGTCCATTAGTAATGATTAATTATCGACGAATCTTGTTGTTGAATTTATCGACGAACAATATTAGTCTGTAATATCATTTATGAAATTGTTGACCTAATTAACAACGGGCTTATTGACTGATCCGAGCTATTGGTAATGTCGTCGATGAAATCAGAATTTACAATTGAGATTCCCTCCCCAAAATTTTATCAAAGGAAGCCAAAGTATAATTTCGGATTCCCTACATTGATGTTGTCGTGCCATCTCTACTGCCCATCGTGATCTGCCATGAGGTTTGTGGCCTAAGTGTCCTTGTTCGTGACACCAGAGTGTCCCTGCATGTGACATATTCTTCTCCATGAGTTGCAGAAGCTTGTCGTCGAGTCGTCGAGTCATCAAGAGACACTATCGTGGTTGTTGTCGCACCAGCCATTGAAAGACCCTTCCACCTTCATTGCCACATTGACAATTGAGGTATGTGGTGATTTCATTGTTGTGGATTTGGTTAAGCCTACCTCTCTATATGTGGTCATCGTCTGTGCTGCTGTTTGCTTTAATCAATTTAGAGTACAATTGGTTTGACAACATTAATTTGAATTACGTTTGTCTTTTGTGTCCTTTTTCATTCATGGCTAAATATTAGCATTGACAGGTTCTTGTATTAAATTATGATGTGAACATTAAACAATGACACTCAATATTCTCTTATGTGACTATGAAAGATTATACATAGCAAGAAGATCTTGTAAAAATATATGCCGAAGTAAACTTGCTCTTTTTATTTTTTGTGCATTTATCATAAACTTTACAGACAAACAGGTTACTAATAAAATTTTACTCGTCGAAAATTATTATTTATCTACGAATATTAGCATTTATCAACAAATATTATTGTTGATAATACACGATTTTTTTTCTGCAGTGGTATATTTCATTTAAGCAATTTATCTTATAATTAATATTAAAAATAGTTTTCAATAACCACTGGAGTTTGTCACAATTCAATCTATAAACTGTAAATTAGCTTAATAATATATGTCATAGGCAATTCGTCATATAGAAATTTAGCCATGCATTACACGCCATCTTTATAAGGAAACAAATAGAAGTTCAAACATTGAAAAAAGTGAGATGCATAAACACTTAATTTTTTAATCAACAGTGATTCAACATTAATAAAATAACCCTTTTATTTAAAAAAAAAAAAAACACAGAATGAATCAATTAAAACATTTTTTTTTATTAAGTGTCAAAAAGATCTAAAGAATTGAAAAGGTTAAATTCAATAGAAATTTAATCTAAAGAATTAAATCTTTCAAAGGAAAATGGTACTTTCACAATAGATTTTTTTTTTTATATACATTTATTTGACATTATTTTAGTTATAAAAAAACATCTTAAATAATAATTTATTTCATTGACAAAAAATTGTTAATTATTATTATAGTGATAAATTTATATATCAATTTATAAAAAAATATTAATTACTAAAGTAGTCATCGGTATGATTAAAAAAAATATAATTGTTCATTAGATTTTCACTAGTTAATTAACGATTAATTTAGAAACTATTTCTTTAGTAGTCAAATCCTTGATGGTTAATATTCAATGACCAACTTATAAACTAATTCATTTGGTAGTTAAATTTTAAAGACCAGTTATTTTTTATTTGTAATAGTGACTATTTTAATAATCAATAATTTTTTATTTTGTAAATCTATTACATCTATTACATATTAAGAAAAGAAGATACTACCAAATTACTATATTACCCATCTTCTTTTATTGACAAGTGTCATAAAATTTAGCTTTTTCATCATTTTAAAACTCTGGTACAAAAGGACTCATGTTTAAATCCTACAAAAGCCAATTTGTTTTTATTTTTCATTTCTATTACATATTAAGAAAAGAAGATACTACCAAAATTACTACATTATCCATCTTTTTTATTGACAAGTGTCATAAATTTTAGTTTTTTTCGTAATTTTAAAATTCTGATACAAAAGGATTCTGATTCAAATCCAATAAAAGCCAATTTGTTTTTATTTTTCATTTATTTATGATTTTAACTTTAATATTAATTATAAGTAATATTATTATTTTTGATTAATAATAGTATTATTATTATAAATATTATTTATAGTGATAGTAGTAAATCTATTTCATCTATTATATAATAAGAAAAGAAGATAGTACCAACATTACTACATTACTCATCTTCTTTTATTGACAAGTGTCATAAAATTTAATTTTTTTCGTCATTTGAAAACTTTGATTCAGAAGGATTTGGGTTCAAATCCTACAAAAGTCAATTTATTTTTATTTTTCATTTCTATTAGATATTAAGAAAAGAAGATACTACCAAAATTACTACATTATACATATTTTATTGACAAATGTCATAAAATTTAGTTTTTTCGTAATTTTAAAACTTTGGTACACAAGGACTCGGGTTGGGTCAAATCCTACAAAAGTTAATTTGTTTTTATTTTTCATTTCTATTACATATTAAGAAAAGAAGATACTACCAAAATTACTACATTATACATATTCTTTTATTGACAAATGTCACAAAATTTAGTTTTTTCATAATTTTAAAACTCTGGTACACAAGGACTCAGGTTCAAATCCTACAAAAGCCAATTTGTTTTTATTTTTCATTTCTATTACATATTAAGAAAAGAAAATATTACCAAAATTACTACATTATACATCTTCTTTTATTGACAAATATCATAAAATTTAGTTTTTTCATAATTTTAAAACTTTGGTACATAAAGACTCGGATTCAAATCCTACAAAAGCCAATTTATTTTTATTTTTTATTTATTTATAATTTCAAGTATAATATTAATTATAAGTAATATTATTATTTGTAATAAGTTTATAAGTATTATTATTTGTAATTATTAATAGTATTATTATTACAAATATTATTTATAGTGATAGTAGTAAAATTTATAACCAATATTAGTATTATTATAATAATAATAATAATAATTATTATTATTATTATTATTATATATTACTATTATATATTATTACTATTGATATTATTAACATTATTAGTAAAGGTTTAACTGATATTAGTAATATTAATTTTATTATTGTATATTATTGATATGAGAAAATAAGTAGAAAAAAATTAGTACTTTTTTATTATTATTATTATTAATAATAATAAGTATTATTAATATTATCTATAACAATATATAAAGGGGATTTCCCTTTTTGTGTCCACTTTTCAAAATACCGATTTTACCCTTTTAAATATAATAATTTATTAAATTTTAAAAAATTGACCGTTACTTTTACAAACTTTTATAAAATCAGATGTTTCTATTTCTTCTCTTCTTCTTTATTTATCATGATTATTCTTTTATCTGATATATTTCACTTTATTTTTAATAAATATAATTTTAATATATATATATTAACTTAATAACATTATAATATTATCACCTATTAATATAATATCACGCATATTTAAAAAATGTATACACACAGTCGCGATAACGCCTGTGTTACGCTAGTTATTATTAAGAATTATAATTATTATATTATTATTGTAATTACTATTATATCTAATTTGAGAAATTGATATATCAAAAGTATTATTTTATTAACCGCCATGTTATTATTATTATTATTATTATAAATGTAATTGTTATTATTGTTATTATATCAATATTATAAACTATAGTTATTTTGTTTTTATATTATTATTATTATTATTATTAATTATGATTATGATTATTATTATTAATATCAACTCTAAATATAATAATAATAATTATTATTAATCATATAGACTATAAGATCATATTAATTATAATATATTATAATGTATGTATTGTTATTATTATTATTATTAACTATAATTTTTATTATTATTATTATTATATTCTATTATTATATAATATATACATATATATATATATATTATGAAATTTATTAAAATTATTAGTAGTAAAATTATTAATATTATTATTATTAGAATTATTAGAAAAAATAATATACAATATATTAGTACTATTATGATTATTGTTATCATATAATTTTACTAATTATTGTTAGAATTATTAATAAAATTTATTAATATTGTAATTGTTATTACTAAATTTATTAGCAATATTAATATATAATTTATTAATATTATTATTATGTACCATTATTTCATTATTAAATTCATAATATTATTAGCAATATTATTATTGTTAGTGTTATTTGTAATATTAATTTCTAATATATTAACTAGAAAAATTATTATTATTATTAATTATAGTATATGAAAATCAATACGTATATGAATAGTAAAATTATTATTATTCCTATAAGTATTATAATTTATAATTATTAGTATTTATATAAATATTATTATTATATGTATTATTAGTAATAAAATTATTAATATTACTATTAGTATTATTACTATCATATATTACTATTATATAATATATATTATTATTATTAATATACTAAAATTATTAGTAGTTAAATATTGCATATTATTATCATTGTTAGAATTATTAGTAATATTAATGTATAATATATTAGTTTTATTATGGTATTGCTATTACGTATTTTTTAAGCCCACTATTTTCTCTAATTTTTATTCTACCCTAGGCTGTCCAAATCAGTTGGACCTAGGGTTGACCCAAAGGGAAATTAGACCCTAATATGCCCTAACACTTCCATTCCCATCTCATTTCAGAAAAACAGATCTTCCTTACTCCTAGAGCAGCTGCAACCCTCTATTAGGGTTTTGGATCTCGTTCGTTCCCAAGTTCATTCAACCATTTTCTGCTCAAGTAAGTTGATACTCTAACAGTACCTTCATTGTTTTGGCTCTATGGTCATGATTCTAGTTAGGGTTTCACCCTAGTAACCCGTTTTGAACCTGTTCTGGCTTTTTCCAGTTTGTAAATCTTCTTCGAGGTCCATCGTAGTCACTAGCTAGGAGTCGGGGTATTCTTCTAGCTATTTCTAGGTAAGGGAAGCTAGGGCTTACTCGTATATCTCGATTTTTGTTTGTTCCGCTGTCATTTTTCGATTCTATGGTTAGTGTGATATTGTAAACACATGAAAGGCTTTGGTATGTTGGTTTGGATTCATGTGAGATTGCTGCAGAAAATAGTGATGAGAAAACGATGCTCTCGCCCAAGCGAGCCTGCCTCGCCCAAGCGAGACTCACAGAAACATGCCAAGTCCACATTCGAGCTCTCGCTCAGGCGGAAAGCTCTCGTTTGAGTGAGGTGACATCTCGTTCAGGCGAGAGAGGCTCGCCTCAGCGACAACGCATGGAGAACTTGGCACGTCGCTGCAGTTTTCAGCCCAGGCGAGGGGTGGCCTCGCTCAGGCGAGAAGGGCTCGCCTAAGCGAGAGCTCACATGATCAGTGACCTTCACTGTTCGTCGTCTCGCCTAAGCGAGAGCCTGTCGCTTGCGCGAAAGGACCCTTTCGGTTGAGCGAGGGTTCCTAGCTTGAGCGAGACTGACACAAGTGTTTGTTTAGTGCATGTTCTGTCTTGTGTTTTTGATTGGTGATTTACTGTATGATTTTATTATCCTGTTAAAACATGAAAGGGTTAAGTATGCATTTGTTAATTGAATTATGGTTTGGAAATGATAAGTTTGACAAGATCTCGATGTGTATCTTGAATGGGATGGTTGGTTATAAAAGTGACATGGGTTTTGGCATGAACCTGAGATGTGATATAATTGGAGGGAATATATTATCAATATGGTTATGGCATGATAGAGGATTTGATGTGTTTATTGGAAATCTGATTTGTATGTGGTTAGGGCGTAATTCCTTGAAATCTCTAGGTGAGATTTCAGGGTGGTGTCTTAGTTGGTCCGGACGTAATTCCATTACCCCTGTTAGTGGGAGTTCATGGTGGTGCCCCATCTATATAATTTAGTAAGGATTCAAGGTAAGGTTGTATCCTGACGCTCTAATAAGTCAGTTAGTCTCACATAGAGCGAATTGACTCTTGTGGTGAGAGTAGCAGGAGGCCTGAAATTCATTAAGGGCTAACCTTGTGTGTGGGGGATTGAGACATTGTAACACAAAGCTCGGGAGTGAGCAAGGAATTCCACCACAAGTGCAAGCATCCGCTGAATCCGACTAAATTATACGTATCCGAATGAGTCATGTCGAGTCTTAGTGTATTGTTTGAGAGGTCATAGCATGCTTAGGTGACGTATGTATAATTGACTATGAAAGTGTATATGATTGCATGATAAAACTATTTTCTTGGCTTTAGCTTACCCTTATGTTGTTTGTTGTATTTTCCGTATGTGTGGTTTTCTCTTTTTGCGATGATCATCAGGGAGGTGATGGTTCCGCTACGTAGCCCACCTAAGCTGGATTCTACTATTTTGGGCTTTATTATAGGGCTATGACCCATGTATTGGCTTGTCCTTTAGATTTAAAATTTGATTACTGTTGAACTTTGTATCTTGTTTTGTTTTGGCATCGTTGTGTGCCTTGAATATTCTAAGGAGTAAAGTTTAAACTCCATGACTCTGCTTCTGTATTATTCTGTGTGACGCTTCCTTTAATTATGATTATAAATTAAATGGGGTGTTACATTTATGGTATCAGAGCGGTCATTCCTTAGGTCTTTGGACTTGGGTGTCTGCTTAGCTTTCGTGGTGTCTTTCTAGTGTCTTTGGTTAAGTCCTTTATCTTATCAAGCCTAACTTATGGTTTTTCTGTGTGTCAGTGGATTATGGCACCCCATCGTAGGACCTCTCAATCTTCTTAAGGCGATGTACCTGATATCGCCAGAGCCATAGAGGCCATGGTGGCGGCCATGACGCAACAAAGCACGACAATGATGCAGCAACATGAAGCATCAATGCAGCGACAAGCAACGTCGCTTGAGTAGCAGGAGCTGGTAATGCAGCAGATGGAGGCTGCGAGGGTGGCTGCTGAGGATGCTCACAAACAGCATATGGAGGCCCTCCACCAGCTGGAGGAGAACAAGACAGTTGCATCTGTTTTTGGTCCCGAGCCACGACTTACCGTTAGGGAGTGGAGCTTGGAAGACTTCTTGAAGCATCACCTGATGAAGTTTGAGGGCAAGACGAGTCCTGATGCCACAGACCAATGGCTAAAGGACATGGAGAGAATCTTTGACGCAAAGATGTGTTCGGTAGATAACAGACTGGCATTTACGGTATATATGCTCACTAGAGAAGCTGAACATTGGTGGATCAACACCAAATCCATCATGGGGGAGAGAGACGAGCCTTTGACTTGGGAGGCATTTAGGGGGAAATTCCTCTCTGAGTATTTCCCAGACAGCGTCCGGTATGCTAAGGAGGTGGAATTCCTCCGATTGACTCAGGGGGGGAGGACGGTGACAAAGTACGCTGAGAAATTCAAGCATCTCGGTCGTTTCTACACCATGTTGCTTGATGAGGAGTGACGATGCAGGAAGTTCGAGAATGGCCTCCGCGGTGATATCCATTTGATGGTGACCCCATTATCCATTAAGGATTTTGCCGCCCTGGTGGAGAAGGTCAAAGTGATGGAGAAGATGAAGCAGGAAGTAGAGGGTCAGTGCCCACAACATCAGAAGGTTGGCAGACCATCTGGATCCAAACCGAGGCATGAGGAGCGAAGAAGACTATATGATAGGCCCCACCACCAGTCCTAGGGGTCTAGGAGCTTTCCTCCTCAGCAGGGCCGAGTACAATGTTTCATATGTGGAGGCCCTCATTTGAGGAACGTTTGCCCACGCATGGAGGGCTATCGCAGGTGTAACAACTATGGCAAGGAAGGCCACTTTTGGAAAGACTGCCCCACTCTGGCTAGGGCAGTGACACGCCCTCCAATTCAGACTCTCCACCAGCATCAGCAGAGAAATAGAGGCAACAGGCCTCAGGCGATAGGCAGGGTTTATGCTATGACGGGACCAGAGGCTGTAGGATCAGGTAACCTAGTTATGGGTCATTGTTTAATAGCTGGGATGAAATGTTGTGTGTTGTATGATTTTGGAGCGACACACTCCTTTGTGTCAGATACATGTGTGGAACGTTTGAATATGTCGATGTGCGACCTGCAGTGCGAGCTTGCGGTGTCTACTCTGACATCGGGTTTGGTCAAGACGTCGTCCTTATATGCTAGGTGTCCGGTGGAGGTAGAGAGACGTAGGTATAAAGTGAATATGATATGCTTACCTATACAAGAGCTGAAGGTGATCTTAGGGATAGATTGGTTGTCTGCTAATTGCATTCTTATAGACTGTCGAGAGAAGAAGTTGTTATTTCCCAACTCAGAGGAACCTGAGTTGTTATCATCTCACGAGGTTATGAAGGAGCTGTAGGACGGTGCTCAGTGTTTCATGATCTTCACACATCTAGAAGTAGAGGGAGAAGAGATGAAGTTTGTCATACCAGTGGTGCAAGAATTTGAAGACGTGTTCCCAAATGAAGTACCAGGGCTACCTCACAATAGAGAGGTGGAGTTCTCAATCGACTTGGTGCTTGGAACCGGTCCAGTATCGATGGCTCCGTACCGTATGGCTTCGGCAGAGTTAGTGGAACTCAAGAAATAGATAAAGGAGTTGCTGGGAAAGCAGTTCGTACGACCGAGCACTTCGCCTTGGGGAGCGCCAATGCTGTTGGTGAAGAAGAAGGATGGAATTTCACGTCTGTGTGTGGACTACAGACAGTTAAACAAGATGACCATCAAGAACAAGTATCCTCACCCAAGAATTGTTGACTTGATGGATCAGTTGCATGGATCGTCAGTGTTCTCGAAGATCGATCTACGGTCGGGATACCATCAGATATTGGTGAAGGCTGATTATGTACAAAAGACAACCTTCTGGTCCCGATATGGGCACTATGAGTACGTGGTTATGCCTTTTGGCGTGACCAATGCTCTGATAGTGTTCATGGACTACATGAACATGATCTTCAGACCATTCCTGGATAAGTTTGTCGTAGTCTTCATAAACGACATCCTTATCTATTCCAGAACTTAGGAGGAGCATGCCGAGCACCTGAGACTAGTGCTTGGTGTCTTGAGAGAGAAAGAGTTGTATGCCAAACTGTCTAAGTGTGAGTTCTGGATGGATGAAGTGCAATTCTTGGGCCATGTGATATCTGCACAGGGCATAACGGTGGATCCGACAAAGGTTGATGCAGTAGTAAAATGGGAGAATCCTAAGTCAGAAACAAAGATTAGGAGTTTCATGAGTTTAGCTGACTACTACAGGAGATTCATAAAGGGATTCTCCAAGATAGTGGCACCTCTGACATAACTTACCCGGAAGGACCAACCTTTCACCTAAACGGATAAGTGTGAGGAAAACTTCTAGGAGCTGAAGCGAAGGTTGACTAGTGCCCCCATATTGATCATCCCGGATGTTGGGAAACCTTTTGAAGTATATTGTGATGCCTCTCACTTGGGGCTAGGTTGTGTGTTGATGCAAGAAAAGAAGGCGGTGGCCTGTGCTTCAAGGCAACTTAAGGTGCATGAGAGAAACTACCCCACTCATGACCTGGAGTTGGCAGTTATAGTATTTGCCTTGAAGATCTATAGGCATTATCTCTATGGTGCCCAATTCCGTGTGTCTAGCTATCATAAGAGTCTCAAATATCTATTTGATCAGAAGGAGCTGAACATGAGGCAGAGAAGGTGGATGGAATTCTTGAAAGACTATGACTTCGAGCTACTATATCACCCGGGGAAAGCAAATGTAGTAGCAGATGCCTTGAGTAGGAAGACAGTGCACACCACACATCTTATGATAAAGGAGGCAGAGCTACTAGAGTAGTTCAAGGATATGAAGTTGCAGGTTGAGTTGGGATCCGAGTCCATTAGGTGTAGTACCTTAACTATATCTAGTGATTTCTTGGACTTAGTTAGGGAGAGGCAGTTGTTAGATGCCAGCTTGAACAGCGTGTGAGAATAGCTCATATCAGATGAAGTGAGGTATTTTGCCTTGGGTAATGATGGTATATTGAGATTTCAAGGCATGGTGTGTGTACCAGATGACGCAGAAATGAAAAGGTTAATCCTTGAGGAATGGCACAAAAGTCGTCTTAGCTTGCATCCTGGCATGACTAAGATGTACCAAGATCTCAAGGAAACCTTTTGGTGGCAGGGGATGAAGAAGGATGTTGCACAATTCGTATCAACTTGTTTGACATGCCAAAAGGCGATGGTTGAGCATTAGAGACCCGGTAGGATTCTACAGGCCTTGGAAATATCAGTGTGGAAATGGGATAACATCTCCATGGATTTTGTGACCCATTTGCCACGAACTTTTAGGGGGCATAACACCATTTGGGTTATAGTGGACCGACTGACGAAGAGTGCTCATATCTTGGCGATGAACTTGAGGATGTCCATGGCCAAGTTGACCCAGTTGTACATTAGGGAGATCATGAGGTTACATGGAGTGCCTTTGAGTATAGTATCCGATAGGGATCCGCGGTTCACTTCCCGATTTTGGCAAACCTTGCAGAGTGCTTTGGGAAACAAGTTGACAATGAGTTCGGCCTATCATCCTCAGACCTATGGCCAGTCTGAGAAGACGATTTAGTCGCTTGAGGACTTGCTGAGGACATGCGTACTGGATCATTTGGGTGATTGGGATGAAGCGAGTTCACCTACAACAACATTTTCCACGCGAGCATTGACATGGCACCATATGAGGCTTTTTATGGCAGGAAGTGTAGGACTCCCTTATGTTGGTATAAGGATGGGGAGGCAGTATTGGTTGGACCAAAGTTGTTGGAGCAGACCACCGAGAAAGTGAGATTGGTGAGAAACATAATGAAGGCTTCATAGTGCAGACAAAAGGCTTATGCAGACCGCAGGAGGAGGCCCTTGGAATTCGCAGCTGGAGATCACGTGTTCTTGAGAGTGACCCGAACCACTGGTATAAGAAGGGCTCTCCGCTCAAGGAAGCTTTCTCCAAAGTTCCTTGGCCCGTATTAGATATCAAGGAGGATAGGGCCAGTGGCTTACGAGATTGCCTTACCTCCACAGTTGGCAAATCTCCATCCAGGATTCCATGTATCACAGTTGAAGAAGGATGTGCAGATTAGGGAGGATCTCACTATGGAGGTACCACCAGTGGCTTTGGAGGATAGCAAAGTTGAGGAACGCCGAGGAAAACACGTCAGTCTAGTCAAAGTCATCTGGGATCGGAGGACAGATGACTCTACTTGGGAGCTTGAGGAGGATATGAGGAAATCACATCCGCATCTTTTAGCTGGTAAGTTTTCATTTTCGAGGTCAAAAATTTTCTTGTTGAGGAGAATGTAAGGCCCACTATTTTCTCTAATTTTTATTCTACCCTAATTTAAAGGGGCTGCCTAAATCAGTTGGGCCTAGGATTGGCCCAAAGGGAAACCAGACCCTAATCTACCCTAACACTCCCATTCCCATCTCATTTCAGAAAAACAGATCTCCCCTACTCCTAAAGTAGCTGCAACTCTCTGCTAGGGTTTTGGATCTCATTCGTTCCCAAGTTCATTCAACCATTTTCTACTCAAGTAAGTTGATACTCTAACCGTACCTTCATTGTTCTGGCTCTATGGTCATGATTCTAGTTAGGGTTTCACCCTAGTAACCCGTTTTGAACCTGTTATGCCTTTTTCCAGTTCGTAAATCTGCTCCGAGGTCCGTCGTACTCACTAGCTTGGGGTCGAGGTATTCTTCTAGCTATTTCCAAGTAAAGGAAGCTAGGACTTACTCGTATATCTCGATTTTTGTTTGTTCCGTTGTCATTTTTCGGTTATATGGTTAGTGTGATATTATAAACGCATCAAAGGCTTTGGTATGTTGGTTTGGATTCGTGTGTGACTGTTGCAGGGAAACAGTGACGAGAAAACGATGCTCTCGCCCAAGCGAGCCTGCCTCGCTAGGCGAGACTCGTAGAAAAAGGCCAGGTCCACATTCGAGCTCTCGCTCAAGCGGAGAGATCTTGTTTGAGCGAGGTGACATCTCACTCAGGCGAGAGAGGCTCGCCTATGCGAGAACGCGTTGAGACCTTGGCACGTCGCTGCAGTTTTCAGCCCAGGCAAGGAACCTCACCTTTGGGCGAGGGGTGGCTTCGCTCAGGCGAGAAGGGCTCGCCTAAGCGAGAATTCGCGTGATCAGTGACCTTCACTGTTCGCCGCCTCGCTTAAGCGAGAGCCTGTCGCTTGAGCGAAAGGATGCTTTCGCTTGAGCGAGGATTCCTGGCTTGAGCGACACTAATGCAAGTGTTTGTTTAGTGTAGGTTCTGTCTCATGTTTTTGATTGGTGATTTACTGTATGATTTTATTATCCTGTTAAAGCATGAATGGGTTAAGTATGCATTTGTTAATTGAGTAATGGTTTGGAAATTATAAGTTTGACAAGATCTCAGTATGTAACTTGAATGGGATGGTTGGTTATAAAAGTGACATGGGTTTTTGCATGATCCTAAGATATGATATAATTGGAGGGAATATATTATCAGTATGGTTATGGCATGATAGAGGATTTGATGTGTTTATTGGAAATCTGATTTGTATGAGGTTAGGGCGTAATTCCTTGAAATCTCTATGTGAGATTTCAGGGTGGTGCCTTAGTTGGTCGGGACGTAATTCCATGACCCATGTTAGTGGGAGTTCATGGTGCTGCCCCATCTATATAATTTAGTAAGGATTCAAGGTAAGGTTGTATCCTGACGCTCTAAGGAGTCAGTTAGTCTCACATAGAGCGGACTGACTCTTGTGGTGAGAGTAGCAGGAGGCTTGAAATTCATTAAGGGCTAACCTTTTGTGTGGAGGATTGAGACATTGTAACACATAGCTCGAGGGTGAGCATCTCGGGGCGAGCAAGGAATTCCACCACAAGTGCAAGCATCCGTTGAATCCGACTAAATTATACGTACCTGGATGAGTCGTGTCGAGTCTTAGTGTATTGTTTGGGAGGTCATTACATGCTTAGGTGACGTATGTATAATTGACTGTGAAAGTGTATATGATTGCATGATAAAAATATTTTCTTGGCTCTAGCTTACCCTTCTGTTGTTTGTTGTATGTTCCGTATGTGTGATTTTCTCTTTTTGCGATGATCATCAATTTATTGATGGGAGCAGATGCGAGAAACCTCCGTGGTCAACAGGGAGGTGATGGTTCCGCTGCGTAGCCCACCTGAGCTGGATTCTACTGTTTTAGGCTTTATTATAGGGCTATGATCCATGTATTGACTTGTCCTTTAGATCTAAAATTTGATTACTGTTGACCTTTGGCATCGTTAGGTGCCTTGAATATTGTAAGGAGTAAGGTTTAAACTCCAGGAATACGCTTCTGTATTATTCTGTGTGACGCTTCCTTTAATTATGATTATAAATTAAATGGGATGTTACAATTTTCGATAATTATTGTTAAAATTATTAGTAAAATTTATTAATATCATTAGTAGTTGTAAAATAAAAATTATTATTATTAATAGTAAAATTTAATATTATTATTATATATGTTTATCGTTAATATTGTAAAACAAGTAACTAGAAAAATTATTATTACTATTATTATAATTATTGTTGTCATTAAATTAATTAATATTATTAGTAGTAATAAAATTAAGGCTTAAATATACATTTGGTCCCTATTTTTGTCAAAATTATTCAATTTGGTCCCTATTTTCGTTGTTTGTTCAATTTGGTCCTCATTTTTGTAAAATCGCATTCAATAGAGTCCTTTTGGCAAACGGTGTTAAAATTATTAACGGCGCAGTGACACGGTGAAACTGTTTGGGTTACGTGTCAAATTTTTGAATATATGATGGCACACGTTGGCACAATGTTTAGTTAAAAAGAAATTGGGGAAAAAAGTTTGAATTACGTAAAAAGATAAAACATGGTTAAGTGAAAAAAATTAAAAAGTTTGAATTGAGGGTTTACTACAGCGAGAGTTATCCTTGAGTGAAAAACTGAAATTGGGTATTGGAGTGGTCGAGAGATAGGGAAAAATTAGGGTTGGTGAGAAAGGGGAAAATTAGGGTTCTTAGGTGGTGGAGGTTCTTGTTCATCAATTAGGGTTCGCGAAGAGGGGAAATTGCGCTTGGAGAGTGATTTGTGATTGAAGCTTGGAGATTGCGCTTCGAGATTGTGCTTGGAGGTTGTCATTCGAGATTGGAGCGTCAACTAGGTTCAGGTTAGTGTTTAAAAAGTTATACTTTTTTGGTTGATTTCTGTTCTGGCTTTTCGTTTGTGGTGGCGAGACATACCTCTCAAACAGGAATTCCAAATCACCAACTGGATTGTACACAAGTTTCTTGCTAGCCACAGTTTTGCTTGAAACCCTAATTTCTTCCCCAAATCAATTTAACTAACTTTTAAACCTACAACGGTCATAAAATTTCACTGTGCCAATGTCACTGCCAAAAATTTGACACGTAACCCAAACAGTTCCACCATGTCACTGTTCCGTTAACATTTTAACACCGTTTGCCAAAAGGACTCGATTGAATGTGATTTTACAAAAATGAGGATCAAATTAAACAAACAATGAAAATATGGACCAAATTGAATAATTTTGATAAAAATAGGGACCAAATGTATATTTAAGCCTAAAATTAATAGTGATAATTGTAATATTAATTAATAAATAATATTTTAACATTATTGTTATATATTATTATTGTTATTATGAGTAAAAAGTAATTAGAAAAATTATTAAAAAATAAATACTTAAATTAGTAGTAAAAATATTAGTATTACTACTAGTATTATTACTATTATATTTTATTATTATGAAAATTATTAATATTAACGGTAGTAAAATTTTATTATCATTAGTAACATTATTATTAGTTGTAATTGTTATAAAATAAAGGTAATAAGAGAGACAAAGGAGAGGAAGAATAGAGAATGAGAGAGTAGGGAGCAACTTCTGTTTGTATGTGTGTCTTATTACTGATAGGACGAGTCCTATTTATAGATACAA
>Ga0214543_1005394_pt1 | contig 23580 bp, 11 predicted proteins | sample CNSS2metaG_FD_160094 | JGI IMG/M metagenome (GOLD analysis project Ga0214543, IMG submission 160094) | Root nodule microbial communities from cowpea collected in UCLA plant growth center, Los Angeles, California, USA - CNSS2 | ecosystem: Host-associated > Plants > Roots > Nodule | place: USA... | reverse complement strand
TGAACTGGTGCATTGTGGTACTGAAGAACAGGTTGCTGATATTTTCACAAAATCTTTCAAACAACCGAGATTTGAAAGATTGAGAGAGTTCTTGGGTGTAAGGTGTTTGGACTCTTTGATTAAGAGGAAGTGTTGAAATTAATCAAAGAGTTGTTTGTTTCTTTTATAGTTGCAATAACTATCATATTTCGTGTGTGATTGTAATAACTGTCATCCTGACAGTTTATATAATTTGTGTATTGCTGTTGCAGTTAATGAGAAAAATATCTATCCTGTTTTCTCTGCATATTGTGTGTGCGTGACCTGTAGTGTTAGACAGTTCCAACAATTTTTATAATACAATTTTAATATTAATGATTGTCATAATTTTAAATTTATTAAACACATAGACAGAAACTAAACTCTTATCAAGTACCTAAATAAAGGAAGACAACATAATATTTACTCTATAAATTTGTTGACTTCTATAATAAATTAACAAGTTATATCAAAGGTAACATTTGATTGATTAACAATGCAATAACTTTGGCACTGAAAAAGCATGTCTATTAAATTTAATTAGGAATCTATACATATATCCAAGAGTGCTTCTTATTTTGACTTCTCAGTTTGGACTTTAGGCTGACATTTAGAAAAGCTAGGAACATTTTGGTTTTAGAAAATATTTTCTATTTTATTTTTATTTATAAACGACATTTTATTTTATTTTGTTTCTTGTTTTTACAAGTTTATATGAGAAATCATAAAAATAATAGTTTTTCATTGTATCTTTGAACAACTCTTTGAAAACTAAACTAAATGAAAACAAGGTAACATCCTTGTAATTACAAGTAGAAATCAGACATTTAAAAAAAACAGTCACTTCGTTCCTGAGTGGACCAGGATAATGTGAAGGATGATATTAAGATTGCTCGAGAAAATCCTAGTTAAGGAAAAAAATTAAATGCTTTACCATTTAAGACCAATAAAAAATGCAATTAAAACATTAGTGAAGTAGAACAGTTGTGGGGTAACAGTTAGACCCATTCAACTTCTTAAATCAATGGTCTAATCGGATTTTATGAAGAAAAAAATTGAATAAAATAATAAAAGAAAGCACTTATAATTTTTAATAAGTTTATTACATTAATAAATAATATAAATAAATTAGAAGATATTTTGATTCCATACATAATCCAGTATTTATAACTCTAGAAAACATATTTTCACCAAAGTATTCAATAATGTCAAAACAGTTGAGTCGTTTGTTCTCTTGCGGGGTTGTAGCACCATGTAATCAGGAAGTTATCATAATGAGGTGGTGTGTACCAATGTGAGCACAACAGCTCCTACTTAGCCAATTCAATGAAAACACCTAGTTTTTGCCAATTCAGGAGCAATTCCAACTTCTCCAATGCAATCAGACGTCATGGAGAACGAAAAAAATAGGCTTAGAGATTTGGTGAACTGTTTGAGCAGAAAGCACTCAGCAGTACTACCTCTTATTTATAACCATTTCAGATAATTTTATATGAATGAGTAACAATGAGTAAAAAAAAATAGGTTGTGCATATAACTAAATCAAGCATAATGGCAAAAGACTTCACTTACTGCTGAATTTTTGCAATTAGTTTTTCAAGATCCCAGCTGTCCTTTGGAGCATCAGAACCAATGTTTGCCTAATCCATCATAATTGCATTATAAAGTTAGACAATGCAGCAAGGTATAAAGAGAAGCATAATTTTAGCAGGCTTACCACTAAAATGTCATCCATTGTCAGTTCAGCATATTCAATAAGAAGAGACTGAAGATTATCTGATTCAAGGGCTCGCCTTCTCTCAGTATAAACTCGGTCTCTTTGGCTGTTAAGTACTTCATCATACTCAAACAACTGCTTCCGAATGTCAAAGAAATAGTTCTCCACTTTCCTTTGGGCTTCATCCAATGCTTTGGTCAGCATCTTGGACTCAATAGGCAGGTCTTCAACTCTGAAAGCTCGCATTAAGCCCTACACAGTACACATTACAATCTTAACCTAACCAAGTTTTGGGCAAAACATTTCCAAGTGTTGCAGCAAGCACAACAGATGCATTTACCTGAATTCGATCTCCACCAAAAATGCGAAATATGTTATCTTCAAGGCTTAAGAAAAAGCGCGAGCTACCTGGATCTCCTTGTCTGCCACTTCGACCACGCAACTTTATGCATAAAAATCAACATTTCAAGTTCAAATACTTATTTGACAGGGTAGGACTAGCTAGTATAGCCACAAGAATGAAAGAAGCAGGTAAGAGATATCCAGATGCCCAAGTCCTAAACCAATTCCATCCCTGCTTCCCTCCTTTCAACCCAACAAGGAAAAGGAGGTAAGAAAAAGAAAACCTGATTATCAATTCGTCGTGATTCATGACGCTCTGTGCCCACCACATGGAGTCCACCAGCTTCCACAACCTGCAGCCATATTGATCATTAATAATTAATCAACAGCAACCTATGAGGAGCAGTATTAGTTAAGAAAAATAAACCTTCTTCCTCTCTTCCACAGTGAAGACTTTGTATTCTTTTCCAATTTCCAGAAATGCATTTCTCAGCTTAGCAATGACTTCATCTTGAGCAGGGCCCTACGTAAAAATATATAATGACAATTTGATTATATCAAATTAAAATTCATAAAAAGTGATATATCAAAGAAAAATTTACTCGTCTCAAGGAAGTAAAAGTAGTTGCTACAACATTCAAATTAATCATAAGTTGCTACAACATTCTCAGATTGTCACCTTTTCGCATGCATAGGATAGGCGCTCCTCTGCTTCAAGCTCAGTTAATGATCTCTTGCCCCATGTTTCGACAGCTAATTGCACAGCCTTTTCGGTCAAGTTCACATTTTTATCTGATAGTTGGCATGGGAATAACTTCTCATTCACCTGAATAATGATATATGCAGAGTTTCAAAACAATTACTGCGGAAAGTACGAAGAGGCAAACATATAAACATGCAACACTTTTTAAAGTAAATTAAAGTACACAACATCTAAAGCAACATATATTTATGGGGTACCTTTTTGAAATATAATATATTTGAAAAACAAAAAGATTTGGAATTCAACTTTCTTTTTTTACAGACATCCAGAATTCCCTATCCACCATCATCCAGATATTCTCATCTTTCACAAATTAATTCTATTTATAACACCAACCCATGTTCTTTCCTCCTTCATTTTTAACCATAACCGTACCTCTTTCACAGTCAAAGATGATCTCGCAAAAGCCTGGTTCAAGCATGCCATTCTTTTCTTAGCATATTGCATACTATCGTAAACTGAAGGACGCAAACATACTCATTGGGTTAAAGGCTGCCTAATGATTGTTGTCCAGAACTTCTAAGTGTGACAATTTTATGAATCGACTCGATCCAACAAAATGAACAATCATGAGAACTGACATTGCCAACCTGAACCTACTGATGTTTTCTCCACTACTGGAATCTTTCTGAATCTTAGTACACCTAAATATAGAAAATGATGAAAAAGTCGGAAGAGAGAGATAAAGAATGAGAAAAAAAGTTATTAATTAATTTAAATTGTAAGACAGTAATTGTGAATCTAAAACAGAACAGAAGGAAAATTAATTACAGATAGTTGATTAGGACAATTAGAGCAGTTAATTAGTAAGCAGGGATCAGTTCAATAGGTAAAGGGAATAAAGGTGGGTGGGACTCAATCAGAGAATTACAAATCTTGTGAAAAAGGGAAACCATCGGAGAAAAATCTTTCTCCAGGTTCCTGTTTGGTTTTTCAATAAATAAAACTCATCTTTTCTTCTACCCAATTGCTTCAAAGGTTCTTAAAATGTCTTAAATACCCTTATCTAGTTTTGCTTTCCAAATATAATAGGGCATTTTGGTCTAAGAATAAGTGCTAATATCCTCCTTCTAAAGAGTAAACAAGAGGATGTCAGGTGCACAACACCATAATTGTGGTAACATAATCAATACTTTAAAAGTAAAACACCATACCTTCCATGTCTTGTAGGGTGGAGGTTTCTTTATTGAAACAAAACCTTCTTCGGATGGCTTAACAACTCTGGAATCATTTAACCGCAGAAAAAAAATGTTATGTTTGTTTTGGTAAGATGACTTCAATAACTTAGAAATAGTTTTACTTTCAGATCTAACACAAAACAGGCTCTAAGAATACGAATTTAACCACAGGATCGGAGTAATCAGAATATGTTTTCCTATTAAGTTGTGTCAGTGACAAATAAATCCCAGAAAACAGTGAGGTTGTGCAATCAACAAATATACATGTTACAGTAGGTATGCCTTTAAATAAAGAGGCATTACTCACACACAGTAGGAGGTGCTTGAAAACTCCAAACTACGTCATACAACCACCTCACTCCTTTCACTTCAGACAAGTTTTTCTTTTCTTTTCTTTACCTTATAAACGGGTAAACACACTTCCATTCAAGCACTTTTGTTTATAACTTTGCATAGACCATCTCACTCACTAAAAGCCCACCCCAGACAGCATCTCCCTTTAAGTATCCTCACCTCCCCCACTAAGCCTATGCTATCCCCTTTTCTTCCAAATACCATTTTAAATAATACTCAATCAGAAGGCAACAAGTAAATGGAAGAACACATTCTCCATAATAAAAGAATACCTAGACATCAATATCTCACGAAGTTTCAACCGTGCCATAAATTCAGCATTACCACCAAGGATTATATCTGTCCCACGACCAGCCATATTGGTTGCAATTGTCACTGCCCCAAGACGACCACTCTGTGCTACAATTTCTGCTTCCCTCTCAACATTTTCTGGTTTCGCATTAAGAACCTAGAAACGCATAACTCATTATAAACCCAAAAATATTAATAAGAAAAAAGTGGTTGCATTGCATCTCATTTTGTTAAATGGATGAGTAGATGGCCAGTGTTATCAACACTTATCCTAGGCTATGAATAGGCTACCTTTTAAGGAACAAAAATAATTTGAAACAGGTATCATTAACAAAGTATTCTAATAACACAATGTCTATGAAGCATAAATACTCCTCTCTTGCTTGAGCTGGTGTAGTGTCTATGTGAGAAATGTTTTCTTAGACCAACTTCTGTATGACACATGTTGAACAACCCTCACTCGATTTCTGATGAAAAGAAAAATATTGTCAGCTCAAACACTTGAGCCAACACCTCCAAATGGGCGGATTCTTCGGACACTACTATTAAAAAAAATAAAATAACTTTTTTAAATATTCAAAAAGTCACCTTAAAATATAATATAAATATCTAAAAAAATGAATGCTAAAATGTTGTTTCTTGTGATGTATTAATCATTATCATAGAAAGAAAAAAAAAATGTATAACTTATCAAGTTGTTTTAAGGAAGTGAAAAAGCCTTTCTTGAAAAATATGATTCATCTTTTTTATTGATCCTTTGTAAAGAAAAAAGGTGCATACGTTGTAAATGATTCCTCAATATACTTTTGTAAGTTATAATATAACAAAATAGGAGAGATCTTACCTCATGCGGAATTTCAGCTTCTTTCAATAGCTCTGACAAAGAATCACTCTGCTCAACACTAGTCGTGCCAACAAGCACCGGGCGACCAGTTTTGTGCATCCTAGAGATTTCCACTACAACTGCACGCCATTTCCCTGAAGTTGCCCTAAAAACTACATCAGATTCATCCTGAGAAAGAAATTAAAGATTAGGAACTGAACAAACAACAAGCAGTTTATAAAAGCTGTTTTATTATGTATAAAATAAATCTACTAAGATGAACATTAAGGCTTCTGAACTTAACTTTAAATGGAAGTAATCCACCCACACTATCTCGAAACTATAATAATTTTCACATACATTGCACATATTTATATGTAATAAATATATTATCATTCCTCCTGTTCAGGAATTGGAATACAGATCCCATTTGGCAAAACAATATTAAAGTGTTGCACAATAATTACAAGCAAGAAGAAACCTTTCTTATCATAGGCTTGTTTGTTGGCACAATTGTAACTTTAAGCTTGTAAATACTCTCAAATTCTGTGCTTTCTGTTGCTGCAGTGCCAGTCATACCACAAAGTTTGGGAAACTGTAGAGGTACATAGTTGAGAGCATCAAGGAAATTTCAAAGGCAAACGAAATTCTGAAATGATGATTCACTTAACCAGCTCAAACATAACATTTCCAACCTGAAGAAAGAAATTCTGGTAACTGATGGAAGCCAGCGTGACAGTTTCATTTTGAATTGGTAGCCCTTCTTTTGCCTCAACTGCTTGATGAAGGCCATCACTCCACCTTCTCCCCTACAAGTAAATAAAAATTACTTATGTGCCAAATCAACTTCTCAGAAATTGGAACACGTGACATATTCTTTCTTCATATAAGTTTAGTTATTTGTTTTGTCAAGATAGAAGTGGTAATGAGTGCCAGTAATATGCAAGATTATGCTATTGGCTAGACAGGTACTCTATAATAATTAGATAGTAACGTAAATACCAAGGTTTGGCATTGTAATCAAGAGCAAAAAAATATCCTTGTATATACCTGATCACTGCAGCTTGTTTAAAAATAAGGGCAGAACCTAAAATGTATCTTAAGGTGGAATCACTATTAATTTGCAATTCAATTAGGGAGGTCAAGTATTGTCCAGGTGTAGACTATCTGATTTTCTTGCAGAAACTTAGTGAAAATTAATTGCAACTATTTTTTTAGTATCAATAATTAAATAGTACTGCTTTTATTGCTGAGTAACAATCACAAGTTCTCCAGTAAAAGACAACCCAATGCATTGAGTTCGGATTAAACACTTTTCTAAGCCATAATATATAAAGCAGAGTTTTTCCATTATCTTAATCAAACTACATACAATAAAAATCAGTATGTGTAAAGTGCAGAGATTATGATTACTATTATAATAATAATTATATCAAATGTAGATCAAGAAACTGCTATTGCTGGCACTACTATTCTCTCTGCCTTTGCTCACTAAATTGTTTATTGCCATGAAGTCAAATAGAAACTCTAAATACCTGCATGACTCGACCAGTAAACTCATCAACAATAAAGACCTCTTTTCCACGAACTATGTAGTTTACATCCCGAAGAAATAGTTCTTTTGCTTTTATTGCATTTAGGATGTATGAAGCCCACTGCTCTCGTGGATCATATAAATCTTTGACAGCCAAAATTTCTTCAGCATCTTCATAACCCTGCTCAGAAAGTAGAACTGTTTTTTGTTTTTCATCCACCTGCAATGACAATTTCAGTAATAATAATAAAATTAAAAGATGCAATTTTATTATAATAAATTAAGCATATCTCCTGTCATCGGATATAAGAACAAGTTAAGGTTAAGATGAAAATTTAGGAACCTCAAACATTCACAATACGAAAAAAAAATCAAAAAGCTCCACAAAACTCATGTTTATTTTAGCAAACTTTGTTTCCCATTTTCAACAAAATACTCGATGTTTTCGTACATAAAATATTGAGACAATGTAAATGATAAAATTTAATTCACATTACCATGCAGACCATGAAATAGAAACTAACTTGCATATCAAAGTTATTGCTTCTGTTAGATTCACATAAGCATTCTGCTATATATAATATTTAGAGTTTAATGACTATGTATGATCAGAGTAATTCAAAATCACGGTAGATGATTTTCAAGGTAGCTATTCGTAAAAGCTGATAAACTTATCCTACACGAGAGTTTATGATTAGATTACAAAATAAAATTCTTTCATAATTTCAGTGCATAGATTTTTTTTTCTCATATTTACAAGGTATCTTCTTATCTTCTCCCTCTTTTTCATTCACCTAGGTCTAGTCTGGTCATATTTTCTTTAAATTTCCCCCACCCAGATAGGCAGATGTTTGAAAAACAGGAAAGGTCCATAAAGTCCATAAAAAAGCATGGATAAATATTCCTTTTATCTAATTTATACATGTTTAAAAATAGTATGAACAATTCAAACATCTTATCTGTGCATCACAAACCAGACAAACGAAGATCTCCTCTCATCAAGTATACCATGAAAAAGGAAAAAATTTAATAATCACACATGAATTTCACTAAGCATTGTTGTCCAGTTTGATGTGAAAGATAAAAATATTAATTAATGGAAAAAAAATTACATTTGGTTGTTTTAATAATGTTATGAACAATTAGAACACAATGTCCATACTCTTAAAGATATTTTTTCCTTTTGGATTATGCAGAAGCGAACAATCAACCTATTGATAATAGAAGACTTAAATGATTCTTCCAATGTATCATTTTTGGCTCCAGTATAATTCATACAGGAAGAATCGTGTAAGTATTTTAATATCAATAAGTTGATTGATTTGCTCCTACATGTTTCAAGAGATACAAAAATCTCTGGGAGCTCTTTCCTGGATTGAGAATAGAGTATAATGAGCCTGAATCTAACTGTGGTTCACGGTGATTGACAAACTGGATAAAAAAAGAGTGATTCTAGTCGGAAGATTAAGATATCTAATGAAATCATAGCTGCAATCGAGATCTCATTAAGAATAAATCAAACAAATATCTCCTCACACAAAGTAAGTATACCTCCCAAAAGGCAAAAAACTAATAGTCAGGAGGGAACTTCACTTGCCATATTGTAATGTCCATATCAAGGTATAAAAATATTAATATTAACCAATGACAATCCAGTCCCAATTTATAACTTGTTGCCATATTCTACTTAAAATTTATAAGCCCAACTGCAGATGCTGCGAGATAAAATTAAATCTGACAAATTTCCTATACATGTCGAGAATTTTAAAAACATAAAGTACCACACTTGCTTACAGTGATTAGAGAAGGTATCAATAGAGAAACATAGAGTATTACTCTGATAAACATAATACATCAAATTTCAAAATGTAAACATAATATAGCAGACTTACAGTGTAATGTATGTCTCGCTCAAATGCTTCTGCAATCTTTGCAGCCTTATAATAACGATCACTGGGTTTCTCTGCGGGTCCTGATATAATAAGTGGTGTTCTAGCTTCATCAATAAGAATTGAATCAACCTCATCAATGATACAGTAATTGAAACCCCTTATGACAAGATCTTCGACACTCTGTACATTCCACAGTTCAGAAGAGTTCAGCACGTTATTCAAAGGGTGGAAATCAAAATTTAAAAAGCATATTGCACGAAATATATAAAGGAAAAATTACTTTCCGTGGCAAGATTGTCTCTCAAGTAATCAAAACCAAGCTCACTATTAGTGACATATGTTATATCACATGAGTAATTTTCCTTTCTTTGCTGACTTGTCATATTCTCTGCCAACATATGAATCATGTGTTAGACTGCAACAAATAAATAGATTTAAAATGGTTTGCATATTAAAGAAGCTCAGTTGATAAAAAGAGTAAAAGAAAAGAAATATATAAATCCTAAACAAAAACCAAGAACAAATTAAGTCAGGAATGAATCGACATTTATTCAGAAATGAAAACAGAGTGGAGGAACACAAAGCAAAACAAAAGTTTGAAACACGACGCCTTTTGCATAAAAGTCTCCATGAGAACTTCTAGAAGAAGAAATTAATTTCTTCATAAGTTAAAATTAATTTATGCATAAATAATCGCTCTCATCTTTATTTCTCTAAAGTCAAATTTTTAAGTTGTCCATAAACTAATTTTAGGTTATGAAGAAATTAATTTTTTTTCTTCTTATTTTCTTTCTCCAAAAGTGCATACGAAGAAGTTTACCAAGGTAGGCCGACAACCAACCCCAACTGACTAACGATGGATGAATATAGATGTAGATAGAGAGAATACAGACATAAAGAGGAGAGGGAAGAAATGAAATACGAGACATACGCTGAATGAGGCCAACCTTCAATCCAAGAAAGCGTGGAACCTGACCAACCCACTCACAATCCCGCCGAGCCAGATAATCATTGACAGTCACAACATGAACTCCCTTCCCACTCAATGCATTTAAATAAGCAGGCAAAACTGCAACCAGTGTCTTCCCTTCTCCAGTTCTCATTTCAGCTATTTCCCCCTTATGAAGAACCATGCCTCCTACAAGACCCAAACGAACAATATTCACGATTTTTTCTCTTCTGCATATATTTACATACAAACTAAATAGTACGAGCTAGAGTACATAACAATGTGTATAAGGTAATAGAATAAGTACAAAACTTAGATACAATTCCACCAGTGTTTTTGTTACTGATCTCCAATCAGAATTGGAGTTTTACCTTGGGGACCTATGTTAACCTTCAATACAAACTTTACTGGTCAGTTATTTTAATTAAAGCTTCACGAGAACAACACGAAAAGCACTTATCTACATGTAAGTTATTTTCAATAAAATGTCAGTCCAATTCCTAACCATCTATTCATCGACTAAAGACTTACCTATAAGTTGGACATCGAAGGGACGGAGGCCCAGAACCCTCTTCGAAGCTTCTCTCACCACAGCAAACGCCTCCTGCAATACACACGCACACACACACTTTACTTCACTTACTTGGTCACGATCAACAGCAACTGCATTTGATTTCAAATACCGCTTATAAACTAAAACAAGAAAAATTACAAACTCACCGGCAAGATAGAATCCAAAGATTGGCCCTGTTGCACGCGTTCTCGAAGCGCAAAAGTCCTCTCCCTCAGTTCCGAATCCGACAATGCGGAAATCTCTGGTTCCAATCCGTTGATAATGTTAACGGTTGCCGCGTACTGCTGTCTCGTGGATTCTCCCGTGTCAGTGCCTTTGAATATGCCGCCGAGCAATCCTCCGAGGGACGCCACCACACCCGAACGGCGCCTCCTGCTCCGGCGTGCGCCGGAAATCGAAGGCGGATGGAGCTGGAGGTCTCCGCGAAGAAAAGCTGAAGCCCATGGGGTTAGGGTTTTGTGGTGACAAAGTGCGTGCGGGTTCCACGTTTTGGAGGTGAAGGAAGAACAGAGCGACGACGAGGCCATGGTTGGGATTGAGAAATTGCAGAAAAATTTAGCAGAAATGGTTTATAGTGAGGATTTTGGATTGGATTGGATAGGGAAGATGGGTTTCATGGCCATGGCGCGAGTTTGGTAACTAGAAAAGCTCCAAACAAAGAAGCTGGGTTTCTTTCTGCCTGTGAAATGTTGTTTGTGATGGTTAGAAGAACATTGACAACGTGGACAGGACGAGAGATAAGATAAGGGGAATCTATTTTGTGTAGGCAAGTCCACGGGGTTTTTTAGTAACAGTATTCAGGGGAGAATCCCACGCTTTTAAATAAACTTCAATAAAAGAAAAAGAAAATAGTGTTCGGTTAGAAGGGTTTTTTCTTTTTTTTTTCTTACATGGAAAAAATTACTTTCATGCATATCAAAAAAGGAAAATTATTTTTAATAAAATTTTGTTGATAAATTTTTACAATACACATATAACAGTATAGCAATAGATGAAATAAATGTTTGAGATAATTTAGAGAGAAAAAGAAATTATTTGTGTTGAAAAGTAAATTTTGTAAACAAAAATTATCGAAATATCATAATACATCAAACAAATATATAATTTTGAATTAATTAAAAAAAATTATAAACATACGTTATAATGTTGTTACATTATTTTATTTTATTAGATAAATAAATGATTCATTTGATATAACATGAATAACATGAGAAAAAACAGATTATTTATAAAAGAAAATAAATTTTTCAATCTCTACTGAGTACAATCAATTAAACTTTTTTATAATATAATAATTAAAAATTATCAACTGTGTATATAATTGGAGTTTACTTCTATTCTAAACTTCAAATAATTATAACAATAATTCTCATTATCTTCTAATCAATCATTCTCTTCAAAATTATTATTGTTTCGGGTGTAAAGGCCGAGCATCTACTTCAAACACTCAAATTATCCTTTAGTCCCTTTGTCTGATGTTCTCCTCAGCCAACTTGTTCGATCCGGGTACCTGTCTAAAAGGTTCTGATGCTTAAGTCAGTTCAAGTCCGATCGGGAGATAACAATAAATGTTGTAATAAATGCAAGTTAAAAGTCCCCATCAACTTACCTTGGGTCTCTATTTATAGTTTTTTGTATGGACCTGTGATTAGGGTTTCTTAATCATGGCTCAATTGTTTTTTAAACTTGATTACTGACTTGTATTATCTTAATTCATTTTTGACTTACTGATCCAGGTTTTAGTGTGGCCGCCTGACCGATGGGTCGTGCATCCTGTCGGTTGTCTTCATGAATGAGGGTCTCCACATAAGTGGAGACGAAGTGCAATTGGAAATGAACGTAGGGGGTATTTGGTCGTGAGCTCCCTTAGATCACTAGGAGAGATTGTCGCATTAACGTCCCAAGTAGGGATGGCAAAAATACCCGCGCTTGCGGATATCCACGGATAAAATCTGCGACAGATAGTTACTACCCGCAGGTATTTATTATCCGCGGGTATTTTAATACCCGCTTATAAACGGGTCGGGTACGGGTATCATACTATCCGTACCTGCGGGTACCTATTACCCGCAAAAAATTAAAATTAAAATTTAATTTATAATTTATTAAGTTAAATTTAATTAAATTAAAATTAACAATATATTTTATTATGTCAAATTTAATTATAATTAAAATTTAATTTAATTTATATTTTATTTTTATAATTTTATATTAAAAAATTTATAAAATATATATTTTTTAAATATTTGCGAGTATCAGTTATCCACGGGTACCCGCGAGTTTTCAAAAATATTTGCGGGTATTTTTTAAGCCGATACCTAGCGGGTAAACGGGCGGGTAACGGGCGGATTTTTTTTTTGCAGGTAGGCACTATCTGTGCCCAACCCAACCTAACCTGTTGTCATCCCTTGTCCCAAGGAAAGGTCCGCCTGTAGCAGGCGGCCTATGGCCGCTTGTTCTTGGCCCACCTAACCGATGGTCTGATAGGGTAGCCGATTTAGCACGTCCAGAGCTGAGACTTCATCCGGAGAATGCGGGAGACGTTTGGTCGCAAGCTCCCTTAAAGCACTCCAAAGAGATTGTTACATCAACATCCCAAGGAACAGTCCGCCTGTAGCGGGCGGTCTATGGCCGCTTGTCCTTGGTCCGCTTGACCGATGGGCCATACAGTACAATTATCTTCAAGTCCATCTCCTTCAATGTCTTCATTTGGTTCATAATTTTAAAACTATATCATCTTCATTGTCATCTTTTATCATATTTTAGATCAAACTCCTCGTCCACTTATACAAGATGGACTTCTGAGTGTTACAATCCTAAAATACCTTTAACTTCAATTACTTGATTTACATGTGATATTTCATCTATTTAGTAAGGAATATCATTTTCATATCAATAACTTTTATGCAACTTTTTTTAGTTAAGATTGCAACACACCAACCTTGTATACCCTTTATTGATGCAAAATATTGACACATAATGTCCATCATTCCATATTTAGGATGCACTATTGTAGCTCTACATGGTGGACAAAATGATCTTGCCTTTGGTCTTCTACACACTTCACATGAACAAGTTATTAAGTCAATTCCTAACATTTTAAGCCAGTTCCTCCAAGCAGTGCATGTAGCAGCTGCCAAAGCATTAATGGCATTATTAGGTATATAACAGAGCAATAAAAGTTGGTTCTGGAACTAACACTTTAATGACTACATTTCAACATATACTACTCTCAGGCAGGAAATTAATGTTGGAAGAATTCTTCCTTTATCACTTTTACTCCTAAAGAGAAAACCACCAAGGAATATACACACATTATTGAAAAAGGAATAAGAAATTATGAAGAAAAATTTAAAATTAAAATGAAAAGAGAGAAGGACAACAACTTAAAGAAACCATGAGTGGAGGAAAGAAAGATCAAACCCAACCCCCTTTGAAGGCACTGCATGCAATGAGATAGTCCCATATGAGTACAATTGTCACCATCAAAATGATATTGACTTTCCTCCACTCTTCTATAAGATTCCAAAAGAACCGTCATGCATGCATTGCAATGGTGATCAATTGAATTAAATTCAACATAAAAGAATACAAATATTCAACTTTGATTCTTTTTATTTCATTAATAAGTTAACAAATGAATTAGTCAAATCTAATCCTACTCATGCCGCAACCATATGTCATAGACGAGATAGTAGAATACCTCAAAATAAAGTTTTAACTTATAATCTACCTTCTATTTTCAAATTGTATAAATGTTCCATTGTCATTCCAGTTGTATGCATATCAATATTTAAAAATAAAAAAAGATTTTATCCTACTTAACATTAAATTATATAAATGTTATGTTATAAAAAAACATAGATTAGGTAAAAAAGAACAAATGAAACATGACAAAAAGAACCATTCCCGATATTCAAAAACACAAAAATAACACTCCCAAATCCATTGCTCTAAAACCTTGCTCCTTTCTGTAGTGTCTTTCATTTGTTTAAGCCCTCACAATCATCATTCTATCTAGTTAGTTTTTCCCAAGAAATTCATTGTTCCATTCCATTTCATTCAGAATTTCTAACACTAACAAGGACATAAAACATGATAAGGCTAGTAAAAACGGTGAATTTAATAACACAAAGGATTTGGATGGTTCATAATCATCTTATCAAGATGAAAAGGACACCATGAAAGATAATGAACCCTCTGGTTCAAACAATGACGATTCACTAGATGGTAATGCTTTGGAAACAGGAGAAAAACATGAGAATTATCAGACAAATGATGCTTTGAAGCAACAAGACTAAATAAGGGATGCAAAATGGTTGGTGAAATTAGTTTGGAAATGTGGTTAATTGTGGCGTGGGATGGGTTAAATGACCTTATGAGTTCTGAAAGAATGTAATGAATCCCTCAGTTATGCCTGGTTTAGTGAACAGTCTTGAAGATGTCTCTTCACGGTTTTTATTGCATAATTTTTGTTGGTGACAACCTTGAAATTCATTAACAAGATCAATTGTTAAAGTCATTAAACGTGGTTACATATGGTCAAAAGTTGGTTAAAGGTCATTGGCATTCAAATATTGTGAAGAAAATTCCAATAGTATATAATCGATGTTTGTTCTTCACCAAGAAGATTAGTCTATATAAAACAACCAGACAAAGAAAGTCCATTGAAGATTGAAAAAAAAATTAAAATAAACATTCACTCTCTTTTCGTAGGCTTAATTAGTATCTTTTTTTTGTTCTTAATTCAATTTTCATTTTATTTAAAAAATTCAATATAATGTTGGATTTGAGGTATGATCTAGATTCAATCCAGGACCGACTCAAGGGTAAAACAAATAAAATACTTGCTTTAGGTCTCTAAAAAATTAAGGTCTCAATTTTTTTTAGTACTATTATTTTTGTTTTAAATTAATTACAAAATTATGTTTATGAAAAAAGATCTCAAATTTTTTTTTAGTAATAATATATCTTTATTAAATTAAATATACAATTATGTTTTAAAAAAAAAGCTTATAAAAAATTTTGTTAGTACTAATTAATATACTTCTATTAAAAAGTAATTATAAGTTTATGTTTGAGAATAAAATTTAACTCAACTATTATCAGTGTATGTTAATTTTTATTGATATTATATTTAACGAGTTAAAACCATTTTTTAGTAAATTATAAGTTTGTTTAGAAAGAAGAGAATCATTAGTTATCTTTAGAGTGTGTTTGGATAGAGTATTTTAATGAAGTAATTCATTATTTTGAAGAATTTAGATTGCTTTGTATTGAAATGCTTTGTTTGGATACATAAATTAAAAAGCATTTCAAATGCAAGCATTTTTATGAGGGATTTCAATTAGCTAAATTAGTAGAAATTCAAATACCCTCAAAATAGGTGGAATTTGAAATTCTTCTCACTCAACCTCACATTCTAGACTCTTTGGTAGGCCCGATGACACAAACGGGACCGACGGTTCAAACGGGTCCGATGACCCGAATGGGCTCAACGATCCAGACGGGTTCGACGACCCAGATGGGTTTAACGACCTGAATAGGCTCGATGATCCAGACAGGTCAGACGAGCCCAAAGACCCAAACGGCCCGACGATAGAGATGGCAAATAAACTCGTCCGTCCCCATCATAATACCTCTCCCCGCCATATCTCTATCCTCGTTTAAATTATTAAAATATTCACAATTAATTAAGTAACAATATATATATATATATATATATATATATATATATATTTTCCATTTTTTATTTCTTTTAATTATTTGGTTTGTTATGAAACTCATTCCCATCTCCAATATATTTTTTATCTTATCATAACATTTATGTAATTATGTTAAAATGATGTATGTCAATAAAAAAAATTGTATTTCTAACATTTGAATATTTCTAATATTTTTTAATATTTTTATTTATTGTATATTTTTCTTTCACATGAGAATGTTTAATACTCTCAATTTAAGTGTTTAATATCATAAACATTTCATTTACTAGGTAATATAAAAAAAAATTACTTATTATTATTATTATTAATTTTTGTTTCATTTGAAGAACTTTTTTGTTTAACTAAAACAATTTTTGGTATTTCTCAACCATTGAGTATATATGTTGATATTTGAAAATTTTTCTTAGATCTCTAAGATATTTTTCATCTTATACCCTTAATTATACATTTGTTTTTTTTGTGCAATTCTTTTCAATAGTATCCAAATTGTTTATAAGACACACATTTGTTAATTTTTTAATATTTTTATTTTTTGTTTATTTTCATCATGTAGAATACTATTTTGATATATTTTATCTAATTATTTTTTAGGTTTAATTATACCTTTGGTCCCTATTTTCGTAGCAAAATCTCAATTTGGTCCCTCTATTTGTTTTTGTCTCAATTTGGTCCCTTCCGTTAATGGTACAGTAACACTGTTAAAGGGGGTGTCACGTGTCCATTTCTGGATTTTTGAATTTTTTATTTTATTTTTTTGACTTTTTTTTATTCTTTATTTATTTTTTGATTTTTTTTAAGAAATAAAAAATTTGTCACGTGTCAAGCTGTCGTGTCGTCGTGCCACGTGGTAGTGACAAAGTGATGTGACAATGACAATGACACGTGTCACTTATATGACATGTGTCATTTCCATTTTCTCAATTTGGTCCCTTTATTTTAATTTTTGTCTCAATTTAATTCCATTTTTGTAAAAATTGAGCAACTTTGTCCCTCTCCAAATTGAAATCAAATTTAATTTTTATATAAATGTACACAAATATTTCTATCAAAATTGATATTTCAAGTAAATATTTTTAACAAAATTAAGTTTATTTAATTAATATTTTACAATGAACTTTAATTAAAATTGTTTTAAAGTTGTTAATAGATAATAATGTTAATAAAAAAATGATAAATTATATTGATATTTTATTACATCATACTTTAATATTGTTTTTTTAATTTAATTTATATTTTAAATAATTGTATATTTTTAAAATGTGTAAAGTTCAATAATTTGTACACAAATGTTTGAATTGATGTAAAAATAACAATTATAAAAATTTTAAAAATAATTTTAACTAATTAATGTAACAATAAAAAACATATAAATTTAAAATTTGAAAACAATTTTAAGTAAAGTTGAATATGAAACACAAATTTAAATAAACTTAGTTATGTTAAAAATATATAATAAAAATATCAATTTGAATAAAAATATAAAATTTAATAAAAATATTTGTATAACATTTATATAACAATTAATTTTTGTTTCAATGTGGAGAGAGAAAAAATTGGACTATTTTTACAAAAATAAGAACTAAATTGAGACAAAAATTAGGATACAAAGACCAAATTGAGACTGAGAAAATGACACATGGCATAATATTGACATGTGGCATTATCACTTCCACATCACTGCCACAACACGACGACTATTTTACATGTGGCAATTTTTTTTTAAATTCAAAAAAAATAAATAAATAAAGAATTCAAAAAAAAATCAAAAAATCCAAGAACTGACACGTGGCCACGTGGCACCTCAATTAACACTGTTACTGTACCAGTAACGGAAAAGACTAAATTGATATCAAATTTCCTAAAACAAAGACCAAAATGAGATAAAAAAAAAATAGAGGGACCAAATTGAGATTTTGTTATAAAAATGAGGACCAAAGACATAATTAAACCTATTTTTTATTTTCTAACTCATTACAATTATACTTTAAGTTTTTCACTATAATTGTATAAATAATTTTTATTTACTACAATATAAAAATTTAATGTAATTGCTATGAATTTTTTTTTTATCACCATCTAACATATATTGGAGTTCAAAAGATACAAGATCTATGTTAAAATTTTATTATGTTTATTATTTATTCTTTATGTCATTTTGATCAAGTGATGTATTATAACTTTTATTAGTGTATAAAAAAGAGTTTCATTATAATTTAAGAAATTGAAGTAAACAAACATTTAAAATAAAATATATTTTAATTTGAATATTTTTTTTTCTTTTTATATTTTTTTTAAAAACTATTTTTAAATTTTATCAACTTGGTTTCATTAATGTTTGCAAATTTAATAAATATTTTGGTTCTCATGAAATTTTATTTGGTATTCTAATATAAAATATAAACAATTATAATTTATTTTAAAGTATTTGATATCGAAGAAACAACTATCCTCCTAATATTGAATATTGAATAATATTATGTTTCCTTTACTGTAATTTTTTATTATTTTATAAAAGTTATTCAAAATTAATATTAAAGTAGTAAGAAAACGGGTATGACTATGGGTACGAGATTATACCCGTTACTTGGTGGGGATGAGGATGGGACAAAAGTTTGATACCCGTTGGGTTTGGGTATGGGGATGGGGATGAATTTTTTTTACGGGGATGGGTATGGGATAGCGAAACCCGTCCCCGCCCCGCCCCATTGCCATCCCTACCCGATGACCCAGATGGGTCTGACGACCTGAATGGGCTCGATGATCTAGACGAGCCCGTCCGTCGACCCGGACGGGCCCGACGACCCGGACAAACCCGACGACCCGAACGAGCCTTACTACAAGAACGAGCTCGATGACCCAGAATGGTCTGATGACTCGAATGAGGCAAACTATCCGGACAAGACCAATGATCTAACAGGCCCGACAATCCAGACGAGTCCGACGACCCGAACGAGCCCGATGATCCAGATGGGCCTGACGAACCGAATGAGCTTGACGACCCGAACGAGCCCTTCCAAAACTTCGGGCCCGACGACCCGGACAGGCCCGACAACCTGGACGGGTTCGACGACCTAGACAGGCCCGAGAACCCGGACGTACCCTTCCAAACCGTCAAGCCTGACGATCCAAACGAACCCGACGACATGGACGGTCCCAACAACACGACGAGCCCGACGACTCGGACGGGTCAAACTATCCGAACGAGCCCGACGACCCAAACGGACTCGACGGTTTGGAAGGCCCATCCGAGTCGTCGGACCCATCCAAGTCGTCGGCCCGTCTAGGTCGTCGGACCTGTCCGTGTCGTCGGGCCCTTCTTGATCGTCGAGTTTCCAAATTTATCATGAACTTAAAACATAATTAAGCCTAAAATAAATATTGTTAAAAATAAATTTTATCTCACAATAAATTCAATTTTTTTTTCCAAACAAGAAATTGAAATGTAAGGTATTTTAATTTCCTTATCCAAACAAATTATTTAAAAAATGAATCGAATTTAATTGCAAGCAATTCAAATGCAAAGCATTTCAATTTCTAAGCATTGTTGAAATGCTCCGTCCAAATATATTTTGATTTATTTAAAAAATTATTCTCTTATAACCAATCTTGATTATATTATATATTTTGATTTATTTGTGTTGCTATTTCTATTCTATAGTCTTTTTTAAGAGTTTTGACATATTAGATTCTTTGAATCTTATCATGTTGTTTGTGTGTATCAATATTTTTATCTTCATTTCTGGTTAATATGTTTTTTCTTTCTATTTGTGTTACTGTTGTTTTTATTTTGTTTGTCACATTTGTATTAAGATTAAAGATGTTGTTTTTTTGTCTGGATTTGGTTTTCGATACTTTTCAATTTACGAGTTTCGAAATTTTTTTTACATATATCTTAATGAGGAGTTGAAAATGCTATACAAAACTATTAATTAGATTAGAGTTTAGTTTTGTTATAGTTAATTTTAATTAGAGAATAAAAATTAAAAGACCACAATTGTTATAGGAAAATAAGATCAAGATCTAAATTCTAGTTTGGGTTTTATGTAAAAAGATAATTAAAGTTTAAAAAAAAAATACTTTACTTTTTTTGATGGTTCTGAATGTTTAGATTAATTATTTTATTCTTATTATTACTTTCAATTTTATGATATTTCATGGATTACCATTTAAATATGGGGTGCTTTCACACGAAACGAGAAATATAAAATGACACGTGGTTACCTTTCAAACTATATTAATAGCAATTTAATATAATAAATTACATTAATCATTTAAAACAAAAAAAAGATTTAATCGAGAGAGACAACTAATATATCACATCGAATAAATTTCATAAATATTAAAATCAAAATATTAATTAAACCTAAAAAAAACTAACAATCCTACATATTCTTTTATTCTTATTTATACTTGTTTTAAAACAACATAGAAATATAATAATAAGTTAATAAATTTAATCATATATTCAATACATATTTATTTACTTTTATATTTTAAATTTTTTTCTAAAATAACATTTCTTTTATTTTTGTAAGAAATTTTATAATTTAATGATTTGTTAGAATAAAATGATCAACTTGAGAAGGTGAATTAAACCTTTTAAAATTTTTGAACTTTTTAAATGAATTTTTTATTCAATCTTTGAGCAAGGTATTAATATCACAAATAATGACAAATTTACAGTGCAATGCATGATTTTTTTAAAACAAGAAATAGTATATGAATTTTGGAGAAGGAAAGAGCGAATCAACACAAAATTATACTTCACTATAAAACTAGAGCTACATTCAATTATTCAACGACTAACTAAATCAAATTACTATATTCTTCAAGTTTTACAAACATTAAACAAAGAAACACAATCAAGAAAGTAAGTCTTAAACCTTACGAGACTTGATCCTCTTCTAACACTTTATTACAAGAAAAACTTTGAAACTTTATTCAAGTTAGAACCTTTACAACAAAAAATTAGTTGGAGGAATAAATTTGCAATAAAAGCACAATATAAACAATGAAAATTTAGGTGAGAAATTAAACTCCTTCTTAAAAGAAGGCAAAATAATTTATAAAATTTTACGATTTATTTATTTTCTTCTATTTTTGAAATGAGAAAGACACGTAGAATGTGTTTGAAAGTTTTAATCAATCAAAATATATTTAATTACTTAAAAATATAAGTTTCAAAAAATATTTCAATATTTTATAATAGGTTAATGATTTTAATCTATTAATTCTTTATTTTAATAATTTAAAATAAACATATTCAAAACAGAGCATGATAGCAGACTTGATTTATATTTTTAATTGATTAAAATATTTTTCGAACATTTCTAACAAATCAAGAAAATTTTAATAAATTAAAATCACTATTGAACAAATTAAAAATCTACCTTCAAGCATAATGAATTCCTTATCACTCAAAGAAGCATAGAAACTTAATACCACTGTACAAAGGTTTTTCCCACAATTTGATTCACGCAAAGTTCATTATAATAAACGTTTCCGAGATTCATTTTCTTCATTGTTTCTTCAAATAGCTTGCTTAGCATACTAAAATAATCTTACGTAAGTGTATCATGTGGCTCTATTCATGATCAATAACTGATATATAATAATAAAACTATTAACTTTCATAAAAAATAATAATTTATATCTTAAAAATTTAATTTTAAATTTTTACTAATTTAGTTTTAATCAATATGTAATTTTAACATAAAATAAAGAAAGAAGACAAATATAACTTTACTAAAATAGGGTAAAAATATATATTTTTTTAAAACATGAATGTCTATTTAAAATTTAAAGCAACGCGAATGCCATTTTATTAAAAGTATATAATATGCGTAAATATTAATCTTGAAATGTGAATATCTTTAATACTTTCTCTTAAATTTTGTGAATAATTCTACAATTAAATCATGAAAAAAAATCACCCTAACACTAATTTAAAGACTATTTTATAATTAAGTTACACAATTTAGAACAGATTATTCAGCCAGTTTATAACCATTTAATAAGTTCTTTCATTAAAAAAATATTTAATTTTTTATGTTTAATACAATTTTAAGCAAATTACTTGCTATACATTTTTGAGTTTTCTCTCTAATAAAAGAAGGAAACATAATTTAAAAAAAATTATACTAAATTGACAAATAAAAAAAATGGAAAGCTACTTGTACATAATAAGGTGATTATTAAAAGTTGAATAAAATCTTTGTTGATGTAACTCTTAAAGGAGTAACTCTTCACAGATTCCAAACCCTGAACATTTATGCTAAATGTAATAAAAAAAAGTCCCAAATGGGTCTGCCACAAAAATAGAAGACCAAAACGCAGACGCTATGGTCGTCTCTTGTTCTTCAAATGTATAAAAGAAGGAGGCAAGGCAAGAAGGAGGCAAGACAACACAGTCTTACTCGTCAAAATATAAATTAAAAAAAAAAAAAAAAGCAAAGGAAGTGAATAACGACAATCTTCACCGCTCCACTCTCCACTTCAGTCCCCAGTTGTTCACCCGAGCGATGCTATCTCCAACTTCAAACCCTCCGATTAATCAAACAATGACCACTCTTCCCCAATCCCACAACCCCATCCCAAACCCTTCCATGGATAACCAAATCCACCGAAACGGCGACGTAGAGCCCAACCATCGCGCCGCCAAGAAACCCAAACTCGCCCACTCCATTTCCGACTCCGAGATTCGCGAGGAATTCTCCCACCACCAACGTGGCGTCGCTAGGATCAATAATGGCAGCTTCGGAAGCTGCCCGCGTTCCGTTCTCGCCGCGCAGTCTGCATGGCAGCTCCGCTTTCTCCAGCAGCCCGACGACTTCTTCTTTAACGTGCTCCGCGGCGGCATCCTGGAATCGCGCGCCATAGTCGCAGACCTAATCAATGCCGACCACATCGACCGCCTCTCACTCGTCGACAACGCCACCACGGCCGCCGCCATCGTCCTCCAGCAGATCGGTCGCCGCTTCGTGCACGGACATTTTCGCCGGGAGGACTCTGTCATAATGTTCCACTGTGCCTACCAGGCCGTAAAGAAGTCCATCGAAGCCTACGTGACTCCGATTGGTGGCACAATCGTCGAGGTCCAGCTCCCGTTCCCGGTGCGTTCCGACGAGGAAATCGTAAGCGAGTTCAAGAAGGGCATTGAGAAAGGTAAACTCAACGGCGGAAGAGTTAGGTTAGCGATAATCGATCACGTAACGTCTATGCCTTCGGTGGTTCTCCCCATTCGCGAATTGATTAAGGTTTGCAGAGAGCAAGGAGTGGAACAGGTTTTCGTCGACGGCGCCCACGCCATTGGAAGCTTGCCCGTGGACGTGAAGGAAATTGGGGCTGATTTTTACGTGAGCAATTTGTATAAGTGGTTTTTCTCTCCGCCTTCGGTGGCTTTTTTATACTGTAAAGAGA
>Ga0214543_1005388_pt1 | contig 23593 bp, 11 predicted proteins | sample CNSS2metaG_FD_160094 | JGI IMG/M metagenome (GOLD analysis project Ga0214543, IMG submission 160094) | Root nodule microbial communities from cowpea collected in UCLA plant growth center, Los Angeles, California, USA - CNSS2 | ecosystem: Host-associated > Plants > Roots > Nodule | place: USA... | reverse complement strand
TAGTTAGAACACGGGTACGGGTATGGGTACGAGATTATACCCGTTACCCGGTGGGGATGGGGATGGGAAAAAAGTTTGATACCCGTTGGGTTTGGGTATGGGGATGGGGATGAATTTTTTATGTGGGAATGAGTATGGGATAGCGAAACCCGTCCCCGCCCCGCCCCGCCCCGTTGCCATCCCTACACCTTCATATATAGGTTATTTTATCTTTACATATACATCTTGATGACGTGGTTAGATGAAATTATTTAAGAGAATAATTCATTTATTTTAAAAAATTTTATTTTTGTAAAATTTAAAATTTATTCAAAAAGAAAAGAAATTAAAATTTTACAATTTATTAAATGTTGAATTTTTCATTATTCAAAGTTAGAAGTGTCAATTTGTCCACGTTAGTTTTAAATCTTTTGTATTTTATCTTATATTAAATTTTGTTGTATTTGTTTTTACGTGTGAATTATATGTGCCAGAGAAAACAAACAAATCGCAGTGCTAGAGAGAATTCACGGACTTAACAACCATGGCCAGAATACCATAAATATAGGAGCTACTTTTACACTACACTACTTATATAACAATTTTAAAGTAGCCTACCATAAATTATATATTTTTAGGATCAAAACAAAAAATATATCTAAACTAGTTATAAAAAATATTATATTTGTAAGACTTGAAAAAAAAAAAAAGACATATTAAGTGATGGTAAAAAAGAATATTATATTGTAGGAATAGCAAAAACTACTTAAAAACTCATAAGTGTATCTTTCTCTGTTTTTTGTTTTGTTGGGGTGTGACGATGTTAACCTTTATTTATTGGTTGATAGAGAGAGAAAGAAAAAAGAAACTAAATTTAGTAACAGAAAAGGCTTAGGGCATGGAAGATATTGGTTACATTTGTTTGCTTGCATTGAAAGGGAACAAGATAAAAGGTTTGCATTGGGAAAGCTAGTTGTCTTATTTATGTGTCCTCTTTTTTTGATGCATCTGATATAGTTATGATTAAGTTTGGTGAGATGCACCTTTCACATTTACATTCTGCTCCTTTACTAATCAATGAGTTTAAGCTTGATGTACCTTGGATTACATTATATTAATTAACTAATTAGGTTAGTATTACCTTCATAAATTTGCTATGAGCCATGTATTTTCATAATTTTAATTTGCATCCGGATAATTTATTTTATTTCAAAATTTATAATTCAAAACACAACCTTTTACATTTTAAATTATATATTCCAAAATTAATAACCATATGTAGAGAGATATATATAAATCTTTTGTTTTTTTAATTTTACCCTATTAATTACTACTTTTTAATTTTAAATAATTATTCATAATAAAATAAATTATTTTTCAATTTTATTATTTTAGTAATATTTTTTTTAAGTTCATCCGTAATTACTCATTATAAAATAATTCTAACTGATTACTTTTTCAAATTTAAATAATTATTCATAATATTTTATACACAATATTACTTATAATATTTTTTATTTTAATAACTGATATTTATTTTATCTATAACTATATATCTATACCTATCACTACGTAAAAACAATTTTGTATTAATTTTTTTAAAAAATATTTACAAATTTTATTATAAAAAATTGTAAGAAATTGCTATTAATTTTTGTTCAAATTTTTTTTATAAAATAATTTTCGCAAAAAAATTTATAGTACTTAAGAATTTAAAAATTTTGTAAGAAATAATTATTTAAAAAAAAACTGTCAATAAAAATTATTAAAAAGAATCGCCAAAAAAAAGTTTTCTCTTATAATTTTTTTCAATAAATTTACAATAAAAATCCCATGAAATATAAAATATTATAATAATATCTATACACTTTTTTTTCAATTTTATTATTTAATTATTTATTTTAAAATTTGAATAATGCTTAAATATTTTAAAAAGACATATACATATTTAGTAACACGTGCTTAGGTTGATATAAAATAAAAAATATATTTTGAATTGCATAAATTAAAATAAAAATGTATTTTAAATTACACAATTTAAAATATAATTTTGTATTTCGTATAAATACAGTTTTATATTTTCATCTTTTATTTTAGATTATATATTTTAAAATATATTTTGACTTATACAAATTGAATTTATATTTTAAAATATATTTTAAATGATATAATTTGAAATATGCTTCTGGATTTATAATTAAATTCAAAATTACAAAATGCATTCAAAATGAAGAGGCGCAAGATACCTTTCATCTTTTTATTAGAATTTTAATAAAAATTTGGGGTTTATAGATATTGTAGAGGTGCAGGAAGAACAATCCATATATTTTCTTATGTTTCAGTGTTCTTCTCTCTTTTGTCTTAGAATCTTGATAACTAACTTATAGCATTCTACTATGGGCACCCCCATATTACTATTCAAGTGCCGCGCAATCGCCATCGTGAAGAAACATGTTCTATTGATTAGCTGTACATATATATATATATATTTTGACAATATATAATGAAAATATGTGTTTTAAAAAAAATACACTCTAATCATAGTGAAAACTTAGACAAAATTTATATTTGTATTTCATCCAAAAGAGCAATTAAAATTAAAATATGTTTTCATTTGTAATAATAAAAAATTTCAATACAACTTTTTCTTTTGTTTTAACAACAAAATAAAAAATTACAAACTCAGGGAGATTTCTTTTTTTATCTTGAAATTTGGAGATATAAGAAGTATCATAATTAATATACTAAGTAAAGTATTTACAGTTTTGGATTTAAAATTTGATATAAGATAAATATTTTTATGAAAGTTTTGGATACACTTTAAGAATAAATTGAAATTTTATATAATTTTCTGATTATTTTGATTAGTGAAAAAACGTTAAATTTTTAATTTTTTTTTAATTATTTTTATATAATTTTTTTCATGTAAATATTCAAAAATAGTATTTGATATTGAAGTTATTAATTTAAGTGCAACGAATTAAAAGATAATTACTATATTGTTGTCAAATATTATATATTGTGCAAATATACATTTAATATTTTTTAAATATGTTTTACAAAATAGTTTTTAAAATTTTAATCAAATAACATAATTATAGAGTATTTATAAAAAAAAGTTACATAAATATGCAGACACGCGCAAAAAACATTAGTTAAACATTAATGTTTTTCTCTTAAGTTATTTTCTGCTATGTATCTTTTAATTTCTTTTAAATGTTATTTATAAATACTTTTATTTTGTATATATATAGAGGAGGAGAGAGACTTTTTTGTCATTATATTTTTATGCTTTAAAAATTTATTTTAAAATTAAGATAATTATTTTATTAATTTTACCATTTCTTTAAGTTTAAATTAAATATCTTTTATTGATTATAAATTAAAATATTTTAGTGATTAAAAGCAAGAGAAGTGAGAAAAAATATATATATAAATAAAATAATATTATATATAAAAAATATTTATATTTAATTTTATAATTATAATAATAGCAATAATTTTATTATTTTTATTATTATTAGTTATATATAAAGTTGATTTAAATAAATATTTAGTTCTACATGTATTTAATGTACAATTTTAATTTCTCTACATATTTAATGAAATCTTTAATTTTTTTAAGTTTTCAAAATTACGGAATTTTAGTATAACATAACACATTCATCGTGGTTAGTAAATAAATAATTTATTTTACATTTTAACAATGTTAAAGCTTATGGTTATTATTAATATTGCTATCACATAGAGTAATTGATTTTGTTATCATTTCCAACACATCATCATTTTCTGGTAAAAATTAAAAACATATTACCAATGCATACGATTGGGTAATTTTAAAAAGTTAAAGAATTACATATATGATTAAACTAACTTTTATAGGAACGAAAACTGCACATTCACGGAATTATATAATCAAAATGTATTTAAATTTATTATTTTTATTTATATATATATATATATATATAACTATTCTTTTACATATTTTCTTATCAATTTTATTCTTATTCTTATTACATAACGAATATTTATTTTTTTATTATCATTAAATATATATATATATATATATATATATATATATATATTATTAATTACATTAATCATAATACAAGTGTTTTTTAACTCCAACTTACCATGTCAATATACATTTCATATATATAGTCCATTTTTATATATTATATTATGCCAACATTATTTTGTTTTTGATGTTTAAAAACCTGTTTTGCGAATAAGTTTTAAAACCATTAACTTAATAACAAAATTATCTCATATTGCATTAAAAAAGTTTGTTATTTGCATATTTGTAAGAATAAAAAATCAATAATATTAAATTTCATATTAATATTAATATTGCCTTAAGTATGTATATAGTTAATGTAGACATATTTAGATAAATAATTGAGACCGATGCCTATTTTAATCTGTTGAAAAAAAAATCGCATAAATACAATTTTTGTATAATAATGAATTGTTAATTAATGAAATTGAGAATTAGTATTAGTTAATGTAGACATATTTAGATAAATAATTGAGACCTATGCCTATTTTAATCTGTAGAAAAAAAAATCGCATAAATACAATTTTTGTATAATAATGAATTGTTAATTAATGAAATTGAGAATTAGTATCAGTTAATGTGGACATATTTAGATAAATAATTGAGATCGATGCCTATTTTAATCTGTTGAAAAAAAAATCGCATAAATACAATTTTTGTATAATAATGAATTGTTAATTATTGAAATTGAAAATTAGTATTTAGAATAAATTTGAAACAGTCTGAGTGGTGGTTCAGTTCATGAGTGAGGGAAGAATCAACAGTACAATTGAAAAAGCAGACAGAAGAAGAAAGAGAGATTCTTTCTCTCCTTCTCTCTTCCATTTCTAAACTTCACATTCTGCACTTTCTTTCGCTCAGTCATGTTTCAACCACCCACACCCACTGCTTCCAAAAAGGTTAGTTTATCTATGCATTCTCCACCAATTTTCCTTTTCCTGTTAATGTAAAATAAACTACTCTTTCTGTCAATACACAACCTAGTTTTCTGTTTTCAAAACTCAAGCCCAATGTTTAGAAGGGTTTGGAAGATTATGGACCGGGCAATTTTGTTCTGGCAGTGTCTTGTGGTCACAATCAATCTCTTCTTATTTAATTTTAGGTTTTTATGGTAATGATTACAACTATAATTATTCCTCGTCTGTAAAGGTGAAATTAAATTTCTAAAGCACAACCTGCATTTTTTAACACTTGCATTCATGTTGCATGTTGCTCTTATATGACGTTGACTGAACTTTGTATTCATGAGTTGTTATCTTTGTTCATACCTGCTCTTCATGAAGTATAGAATTGAAAATAAGATAAAATGGGTGTTTCAAATTATTTAATTTAGGTTAGATGCCCTACATTGTTTTCCCAGTCTATTGCTTCTTACATGCATCGCTCCCTGCTTGTATGTCCAAGGATAAAATTGAGGTAGAAAGTTATGAGACACATTGTTGGTGGTGATGATTTTGCAACAGAGAAGATAGAAATAGTAAGATTCCTTCAGGGCATGTTTATGCGGTAATATTTAGGTTAGGTCTGTTTTTCCTTTACTGGTTGCAAATTAGATACATTGGAGTGTCCTTGATTTGCTGCTTTTTATTGCATGTTAGCATTGTCCGTCTGTATTTACCTTTATTTGTGTAGCTTTCTGCTCGTACAAATGCACTATCCATCAAAGGGGCTTCTTCAGCAATGATGCAAGTGGATTTGAATGAAGATACTGTCGATGCAAAGGAAATGCAGAATGGAGAAATTCTACTAGCACAATCCATCATGCGAAACACCCAGGTTGCTTATGCTATTTTTATTAACATAAAGGTTACTCTTTTCTTCTACTAATTGCATGTTAAGAAAATAGTTTCATTGTAATTCTTGGTGTGTATGCAACTTGTTTTATCCAACTTTATGTCAGGTGCATTTTTTTGTTATGCTCTGGGTTTCAATTGAGTGACAATGCTTTATACAAACTTACCTCATTCCTCTTAATACTTGCAGAAACTAGAAGATGAACTACGCAAGTTAGGGGAACGAATTAAGGAGCATGAGAACAAAATAAATCACTTGAACTCTGAAAAAAGCAAATATGACGACTCCATTCTTCATTTGCAAGGTACATTTGTAGTTCATTTTAAGGGTTTTGTTCTCTGTTTGGCTGGTTGACAAGAGGATACTTAGAGAAAATATTTATGATCCTGTTCTGTAAGGTGCATCAACTGAACCGGTGTTGTAAGCTTTTATATGGCTGCATGCAATCACAAAGTAGGTATTCCATTGATAAAAATGTAAAATCTCAGTTCAGTTATATTGTTGCTGGTCAGTGGATCACTGGTTTATCTGCTTATTTAAACATCAGCACTTTTGGTTATAAATGGAGCAGTGTTGATGTTAGTCGTATTGCATTACATCTTACAATTTGTATTGACTCAAAATTAAGGTGCATATATGAAAAGCAGTCATTTTCTGTTTAGGATGTAATAAACTTTCAAGTATCATTTATGTTTTTTTCTTTTTGTATTCTTAGTTATTATTGGGAAATCAGAGTCTTCAAGTATGGCCACAGCTGGTAATATGGACAATCCACACTCTACAAATGACGAGGAAGTAAATAAACAAATATTGCAACATGAAAAATCTGCAGCTGGTATCTTGTGCGAGCTGAAGATTCATCATGGAGCTCAGACTTCTCATCTAACATCGACAAAGGATGTTGTGGGTGTTGTTGCTACATTGGGAAAAGTTGAGGATGACAATCTTAGCAGGTATATTTGGCAAAAGATATTTTCTTTCTGGCTTGTGTGACGGTTTGCACGTATATGAAACTTGTAATAGCTTCTTTTTCTTAGTCTCTGGAGTGTTTATGTTATCTTTAAACATGATGAAAAATAATGTATTTCACATCATTTGCTAATTAATTTCTTAGAAGATTTGGTTTTCACCCTAGTCAAATGATGTTGTGTGATACAACCTCAAGTAATGAGAATGCTCATGTTGTTGTCACTATTATTTATGAATATGTGAGAACACGCAGGTAGTTTCACCTTACTTATTTGGTTGCAGACTTTTCTCAGAGTATTTGGGAGTGGAGACTATGCTGGCAATTGTTTGTAAAACTTATGAAGGGGTTCAAGCTATTGAAATGTATGATACAGAAGGCTGCATAAACAAAAATTATGGACTTCATGGGCTAGGTGCCTCTATTGGAAGGGCTTTGGATGGTCGATTTCTAGTCATATGTCTTGAATCTCTGAGGTATGACTTCCTAGAGTCTCGTGTTTATGCCTTTAATTTGTTGTTTTGGATAAATTAGTTTTTTATTTTAATTTTTTCATTTTGTATGTTCTAGGCCTTATGCTGGTAATCATGTGGTTGATGATGCACAACGGAAGCTGGATATTTTAAACCCAAGATTGCCTAATGGGGAGTGCCCAGCTGGGTTTCTTGGCTTTGCAGTGAATATGATTAATATAGACAGCTCAAACCTATTTTTTGTAACTCCCAATGGTTATGGTCTCAGAGAAACTTTGTTTTATAATCTCTTTTCTCGTCTACAAGTATATAAGACAAGGGCTGAAATGATACAAGCACTTCCATGCATAAGTGAAGGAGCTCTTTCTTTGGATGGAGGGATAATTAGGAGTTGTGGTGTATTTACCTTGGGCAATAGGTAACATTATGTGTAATCTCTCTCTCTCTCTCTCTCTCTCTCTCTCTCTCTCTCTCTATATATATATATATATATATATATATAGATATCTTTTTAGAATTATATGGCAGGTCTAAAACACAAGATAATGACAGAAGGATAATCTATCTTGCCATTGTATACCACAGAAAACTTTTCAATTTCCAAAGTGTAGGTGGTTCAGATGGATTAACTGCTGTATACAATAATAATGCCATCCATAATAAGGTCCAACAATGTCTATTATCTCTATCTTTCTCTGTAATTTATATACAAACTCATGATAAGAACTATGGAAGACTTGATACGTTATCACACAACATGGAACCTCAACAGTATGGTCATTGAGTCTGTGAATTTAAGGTTTTTCAGGTTCTTGAGCTGATACATTTTTTTTTGTGTTCACTGATAAAGAACTGCTTTATGTTTTTCAATTCAGAACCTTTTTTTTTTTTCTTAATAAAGTAAGTTTCATTTTGAACTGCTGGTTGGTGTAATCTGTTTTCAAAAGAATACAATCGTTAAATGCGCCAAGTCAAAAAATCTGGGCAATTTGCAGGGAAGATATTGATGTAAGATTCCCCCGACCAGAAAGATCAAAAGAGCTTGATAACCATCACGGTGAAATTGCCAGACAGTTGATGGAAGTCAAACAGAAGAAAGAAAATATTATGGGGGATGTAAAAAGGGTGCAGGCGTTGTTGGACGAGGCAAGGCTCAATTTCAACAAAACGAAGGGTGATTATCTTAAGTATTTGGCGGAAAGTTCCTCAAATGCAACTCAGGTAATCTATCTGGAAGTTTGATATGTAATTCTAGGGAATTTATTCATATGTTGTTTTGATCTAACGCAAGTCATTTTGATTGTTTTAGAACGGTTTAAGTTATTTCTACTAAGGCTATGTTTTTACAAGAACTTTTAGTCAGCTTCTAGTTTGTTGTCCAAGCTGGAAAGCTTACCGGAAGTTCTAATAAACTGACTTTTTTTAGTATTCTATAGGCTTCTTTTACATGCTAATTCGTGTTTTTCAAGACGTAATACATCAACTTAGAAATATAACCAAATTATATATATATATATATATATATATATATATATATATAATAGTTTGACAAATTTCATCTTATTAAACTGACTTTGTGAGAATAGGTTAGGCTTAAACTAAATTATTTAATATGGTATTAGAGTCATTTGGAATATATCCTAGGTTGAGTTTGTTAGGCCTATCATGGTAATCACTATTGGCCCCCTCTCGATTCACATGCTTGATGAATTAGGTGTGAACGTATGATATCATTAACACGATATATATATATATATATATATATATATATATGAGCCAATTTTGTGAGGTTTTAACCTGTGTATTTGTGCCCTTTAGCATTACACTTCAATATGATTTAACTGTTACATTAATCAGCATACTGAAAGTATGACATTTGCTTAAGTGTATGTTAAGATCGGTTTTATTTTAAATTTGGTTGTGAATTTTAAGATATAAGATTAATAGTAATATATATAACAATAAACTAAGCATTGTAATTAAAATAATTTATCTACAAATAAAAAATTACAAGAGTTTCAAATTAACCAATAAATAAAATTATAATTACCCCAAAATACATTTTAGCCATTAAATATAGTTAAAATTTATATAAAATATCATATAAGCATGCTTATATTTGTCATTATATATTTATTAGTGACTTTAAGAAATAATTTTACAAAGCACTTAGCATTATATAATTTTCAGCTCCTAGCTTTCCGATATTGTTTAGTGGAAAGTTATACCCTAAGATGCTATCAAAGTCAGCAATGGTTGTTGACTATTCCTATTAATTTCAACAAAAAGAGTCTCTTGATACTGATGCATGCACATGCTAAATTATGTAATTGCAAGCTTATTAAATTTCAAGTTCACATAGTGTCTCAATTGATGGGAGCTTTCCATATCTGACTTTAAATTTAATCTTGAACTGTGACATAACTAACCGTTGTAATGTTTCTTTAATGAATGGCACCATCAGGCTCAAACTGCTTCTGACAGATTCGTAAGTAGATGATTGATTGAATTAAGGCTGACTGCATACAACGAAGAAAAGAGGCTGTGCCGGGCAACCTGTTTTGTTCTTGATCTTGTACCTATACCCGTTTTGTAATCTTGCTCTGGAAGGAGAATGTTCCCATTCTGGTTTCTAAAATTGGAAGATAAAAATTTTGAATAGTAAAACAAGAAGATTGGTTTCTGAAGCTGGAGATAGTTTAAGGCTTTATTTTTGTGCGAGTTCTTGCGAAGAAAATTCAGATTAGCCAACACGACACTGCTATGCCTAGTTTCCCTTCAAGACCAAAAATACTTGCCAGGACAACCTCTTCTTGGTTCCTTCTATACTCATTGTACTCCATTATTGACTGTTGATTACAGGCTCTGAACATTATACATCTACCCTTTTAGTTTTTAAGAAATCATTTAACTGTAGCTCTTCGTTTTTCATTCTTTTTCTGCAGTTTCTGGAGGGTGGAGAACCTCCTCAATCTCCCTTTCTTTCTCCTCGCCGAGTAATCGATTGATTCTTTAAAAATGTATGAATCATTTAAAGTGGGATGGAATAACTTTCGTGGAAAATTTAGATCGAATAACATGTTTTGACAAAAATGGATGGGAATGCGTGGCCTATCAATCCAAAAGTTCATCCTGCATGAAGTGTCCAAAGGAGTGGAGGGAATGTAAAGAGGGGTTTCTTTATCTAGTTTGGTATTAAGAGAAGAAAATGAGAGAAACATAAACTTGTTTGGTCAACCAGGCCATCGAAGGGAAAATATAAATAAAATGTCAATATATAATAAGCATATGAAATATAACGATAATACATAGGTGATAGGAATGTCACTATTTTGCCATCACAAATTTCTACCTACAAATGCTTTAAATAGGAGATAAAAGCTGCATTTTTCTTCAGTACTGGGCTTGGGTCTGAACTCTTTTTGTAAAAGGTTTACTAAAGGTTCTGAAAAGAGACAGAACAATATAGAAAAGTGTGTGAGAGCAACACAGTGAGAAGATATAAAGGATCCATCACCAAATCTTCTCCGACTTGTTTTCTGTCCTCAAGTCTAAACCTCCACATTCTTCATGGAGTTGCTTACCTTCCTTAGAGCATGGCGTGCAATGATTGCACTAAATATAGCAAATTTGGAAGCGATTCAAGAATACAAAATACCACATGCTAAATAAAATAACATTAAGGCACATCTATTAGGATTTCCAAAAAAAATATTTTAAATTTCTTAATTAGTGTTTAAAAGAACTAATTAGCAGCTATTTGTATAATGGCTAACATTAAATATATTTTTAGTTCTTTAACAATAAAATTGAATTTTATCTATATTCCATTTTTCATTTTTATCCATAAATTTTCTTAATACATACTCAAGACCAAATAATATTAAAAATTTGTTAATATGATAAATAATACTCTTACGCGTATCTTCACGTCCGTGATAAAAATATATTTAATTTTTTATAATTTTAAAATGTAGACACAGAGAGTTATAAACGATATAATTTTTTTTGACACGATAAATATCCGCACTTAATTTTTGTTTTGACTAATATTGCAAGCTATAATTTTTAGTTGAATTAAGTGTGTATAAATCCATGCCTGACACGAAAATAAAAACTAATTATCTAAAACGTAGTTGAAGATGAGAAAAATCTTTGAAATGATAAGATATTTAAAAGAAGGTAGATTTATTTTATTTTTCTTAAAAAAATTGAGTCCATGAGACGTATCTTACTCTAGTTCGTCAACTGTTACGGTTCTTCTCACTTCACTTTCTCGAAGTGTTTGGTAGTGGGTTGAAGGAATAAGATTTTGGAGGAGTTCGATAGAGTGGCGTGGCGTGGCGTTATACTCACAACAACATCATCAAAATTATCAAATCACTTTCCGGCAACCTCAATTCTGCTCCTCCCACACTCAATGTCTTATTCTCTCTCTTCGATTCCCCTCACACACCAAAAATCTTAACTTTCCAATTCAATCTCCTCCACCAAACGCAAACCATGCTCGCGTTTCGATCCAAGCCTTGCAGGGAAACAGCGACCCTCGCACTCGTCCACTTCAACCACTTGCTCTTCAACTTCACACGCGCCGGGAGCTCTCGCTGCCCTCCACGCGCCACCTTCGGGGTTTCCAGAGGCTACAACGTGGTTGCCTCGTTGGGGGACCCGCCTGAGGTGTGGTCCGGCGGCGGGATCGTCGTTCGTCCCGGGAATTCTAACTTTGAAGTTGCTAGCGGCGCCCCCAACTCCAGCGATTCGAAAGAGGGGTGTTGGGGGGGCTCCAATTTAGGGAACAATTTCCCAACGCCCAAGGAGATTTGCAAGGGGCTCGACAAGTTCGTTATTGGACAAGAGAGGGCCAAAAAGGTATTTGTTTGTCACTCTTTTTCGACACTTTTTTTCCTCTGGGAGTTTTGATGGTGTTGTTGTTGTTATTAATTGTGTTTCAATTGCATTTTTCAGGTGCTTTCCGTGGCGGTTTATAATCACTATAAGAGGATATTTAACGAGTCTTCTTTACCCAAGTGGTTAGTGTTATTATTCTTTACTGAACTTTACGTTTCTTTTAATTGTGTGGATTGATTGTATTGTGTATGTGTGTGTAAATTGATTTTTACATGTTCTTACTATTTGGATTGTTAGGCCTGCAGGAGATTCGGATGATAATGTGAAGGCTGATGCTGTTGAAGATGATAGAGTCGAGCTTGAGAAAAGCAATATCCTTCTAATGGGGCCAACAGGATCTGGTAAATCAGTTTTTGCCTTCTATTTCAGTGTTTAGTGTTTATATTCCTCTAGTTTTGTATAAATTATAGTGTATAATATGATGTTTGTTGCTTCCGTTTTGGAACAACAAATTGATTTAGAGAATGGAGAATAGATTATTCTTAGCTAATATATTAGATTTTTGTGGTGAGATCTTTTGGTATATAGCTATATACTACCACGAAATCATATTTTTTAATAATTGGGCTCGATTCGGACCTTTTTTGTTTTGTTTTTTTCATCTTTGTTTCTGTGAACATTTCATTAATTCCTTTTTACTCCTGGTTACTAGTGTAACTTGTTTTTCTTTGATGCTTTTTCAAGGACAGGGAAAACATTACTTGCCAAAACTTTGGCTCGGTTTGTAAATGTTCCCTTTGTTATTGCAGATGCAACTTCACTCACTCAGGCAAGTTTGTGATTTTTATTCTTGTTTTCTTATTATTTTTGGGTCTAGTGAAGTAAAATAAAAGTAGAGGGGTGGGGACCGGGAATGAAATTGTTCATGTGTGGAGGCTTATTCTTTTCAAAGACTTGTTAAGCTCCCCTCTATGTCCAAAACATTTCCATTTATCAAATTCAATGTGACCTGAAGGTATTTTGGGAATCATTTTTTTTTTCCTTTTTCTACTGTGATAATTCTTGTGTTTATTATGTCTTGTTCCATTATCACAAACATCTTCATCCTGATTTTTTTTTTTCTGTGGAAGTGACATGTTTATCTTACGTGTCTAACCCGATGTCACCTTTGAACAGGCTGGTTATGTTGGAGAGGATGTGGAGTCCATTTTATACAAGCTCCTCATGGTAAATACTCTGGTTAATGATGTCTGTGTTTTTAATACAAAGTAATTTTGGGATCTTTTGATAGATTGAACAAGATCAACGATTCTATGTGCAATCTCTGAGGGATTAATTTGGTATTTGGAAAAAAGAAATGTAAATTTTAATATTTCAAAGCCTTATCCACGAGAAATCAAATGTAAAATGGGTTTAAAGTGTTTGACGTGTAGTTCTACCTCTGCTAGGTCATAATAAAGTTTCAGTTCTTGTATTTTTATGATTTTTTTGGATCCTTCCGTGTGTTTCCAGTAACCTACTTAGCAAGAGACTTTTCCCTCTCAAGATATTGTGATTTCTGCTGGCCCAACGAGTTTTTGCATGTAATATTTATTGTTGTGCAAACTTTTTAAAAATTTTCTGTTAATGGGAATTATTTTCTTCAATCTTCAACTCCCTTCTGTTTTTATTGTATTATGGTTTTCTCCATGGTTTATTAATCTTTAAGATTTTTATTGCTTCTTTTGTCAAATAGAGTGGTTGAAATTTGATGAAAGTGTCATAAATGAACATAGTGTTACGAATTGTAGTCTGAATCAACATTGCATGAGTTTATTTCCAGGTTGCAGATTATAATGTTGCAGCTGCACAACAAGGCATTATTTACATCGATGAAGTTGATAAGATTACCAAAAAGGTTCCTCCTTGCTTTTAATTTTTCCTCCATCTGCCAAATTTCAAAACCAAATGTTTGTCTGCTGTTTTCTATATCTACTCTTTACATTTCAGGCGGAGAGCCTTAATATCAGTAGAGATGTTTCTGGTGAAGGTGTTCAGCAGGCATTACTAAAGATGCTTGAGGGAACGGTTAGTTATTTTCATGTGATCAACATTGAGAGCCAGTGGATAGTTAACAAAGCTGGTTTTCTTTTTTCTTTCTAATTTTGTATTTTAGCAATTCTCTTATATTGACCCTGTTGCACTCTTCCAAATCAAGATTGTCAATGTTCCTGAGAAGGGAGCCCGAAAGCATCCCAGAGGTGACAATATTCAGGTATGTGTGTATTAGTATTTTTGTGCTTTACAATTTTAGGTATTTATATGCTTGCTGGGACTTATCAGATATATTTAATGTGCTGGTCCATGCGTGCAATGACATTTCAACATTTAAGAGTGTTCTTTGTTCTAAAACCTATGAGAGAGCTTAACTGATCTGATCTATCTTGTTCTTTTTCTCTCTTCATTCTCCAGTTTGTTCAAATGTTTATACATGCACTATGGCTTGGCTGAATTCAAATTTCTGATATCCTTCTATAATACTTAAGAGGCTTCTGTAGTCTTCATTTTATTTATATAACTGTTGATCCATCTGTGTTTCTTCACAGATTGATACAAAGAATATACTTTTCATTTGTGGAGGAGCCTTCGTCGACTTAGAGAAAACAATCTCAGAAAGGTTCACACATCCTGAAAATTAACAGTTATGACATTGATAACATGGAGTATCTGGCGTTGCTGTATCTAACCAGTAACTTTTGATTCCCTTTCAGGCGACATGATTCTTCTATTGGATTTGGGGCGCCTATACGTGCAAACATGAGGACTGGTAAAGTCACAGAAGCTGCCGTTGCATCATCCTTATTAGAAACTGTAAGTTTCATGAGGCAGACCTTTCAAGGATAACGGCTTTTATTAACCCAACTAGATTCAACTTAGATCTTTACATTTTTCAAATTATTATTTTGCAGGTTGAAAGTAGTGATCTTATTGCTTATGGTTTAATACCTGAATTTGTTGGGCGGTTTCCTATCCTTGTCAGTTTGTCAGCTTTAACTGAAAATCAACTCATTCAGGTATTCTTTATGTGTAACGATTCAACTTAGTTGCTCAGAAAAGTTGTACCTGTAATGCTCTCATTTGGCCGTGTTCACAACTGAATGATGTATCATGTAGTAGATTTGGTATCTATTGATTGATTAAATAATTGGATGGAAAGTGGTTAGAAGGACTGGCATTCTCACGACTAAAAGTATAGACTGATATGGCACTGTTTTGACTTTTTTCTTTTTCCTCATAAGTTAATAAAATTGTGTGGTATACCTTAATTGCTCTTTCTCTTAAACCTTACAAGGTCATTTTTCTTGCTACCTAAAGCCATTAATGATTTTAACTTTCTATAGGTTCTCACAGAACCAAAGAATGCTCTAGGTAAGCAATACAAGAAGATGTTCCAAATGAATGGGGTAAGTTATTACCAACGCCATTCTATTCCCTTGTATATTTTATAGATGACATGTTTTGTTTCCAATGGTTTTTACCTGTGCCACTATTAGCACCACTATGGTTTTGGCAACCACCATCACTTCTACTATTGTTGTCAAAACTTGTCAACATTTTTACCATTGTTGTTATCACTATCACCATGTAATCTCTATTGTAAGAACTATCATTATACTATCACTACTATCATTAGTTTCACCACTAATGTCATCATTATTGTCAATGTCACCCTTGCTGTCATAACAATTGTTACTACTTCCGTCGTTATTGTTATGACTCTCATCATCTTCGTTATCATCACCATCATTTCTTTATTTCCGTTGGAGATCCTACATCAACTAGAGGTATTAGGCTTAATTATGATGTATAAGTGGGTACAAACCTTATCTTACAAGTCAATTTTGCAGGGTAAAATTAGGCCTAAACTCACTTTCTAAGATGATGTGAGTCTCTCCTAGCCTAGCAAAGTTTGTGGGACTTATTGTGTCACTTGCTTTTCGACTATCCACGAATATCTAGTCTCATGCTTGAGAGTGTCTTGAAGATATTACAATAACTAAATATATAACTAAATTATAATATATAAGTGGATGTAAAACTCTTCTTTTTGGCCGAATTTGTGAGACTTAGTTAGGCTTAAAGCCCTATCTCTAATAATTATAACTAAATTATAGTACTTGAGAATAATACAAAGGAATTATAATGAAATTTAGAGAGTTAGTTTTCCTCTCTTAGGATCTTGTATTTACAACAACTTTAGATACATCAAATACAATGTATGAAGATAATCTAAAAAGATATATCTAGGAACTAGGTGCAGCACAAAGCACTCAACACCCGAAGCTAGAGCATACAAATTGTATGTGCCAAGCTCTAATACCATATATTAAGAAGTGAGTTTAAGCTAAACTCATAATCATAAAACTGGTTTGTAAGGTAAGGTTTGCATTTATTTATATACTGTAAATTGTTCTTATCTCTAGTCGATGTGGAATCTCCAACACTGCCTTCACGCCGAGGTACTGATATCAAGTGCGTGTGACTAGATATTTGTGGGTGGTCCGATAACGGGTGTTACAATAGGTTCAACAAACCTCGTTAGGATAGGCTCTTATACCAACTTGAGAATAATACAAAGGAATTAGAATGAAGTTTAGTGAATTAATTTCTCTCTTTTAGGATCTCATATTATAACTGACTTTAGATACACAAGATACAATGTACGAAAGGGGATAGAAGAGAATATGAAAAGATATATCTAGGAACTAGCTGCAGTACAAAGCACATAACACCTTTATAATGAATTCTATTTATTCTAACAATAGTATAGGAGTGGACACATACCTCATCTTGCAGGTTAGATTTGTAAGGTTGAGTTGGGTTTAAAATCCTATTTCTAAGAATTACTTTGTCATCATTGTCACCTTTATCATCACTTTCACCATCATTATTGTTATCATTTTATTATTGTCGTCATCATGGTAATCATTGTCACCACCATCACTACTACTGTCATTATCATTACATATAAGTATATCAATATTTGGTCCTTATCTCGATTGAATTTTGAATGTATGCTTTGTTGGAATGGAAATGACTGTTTTGACAAAAAATTATGTAATTTCAGGTAAAGCTACATTATACAGAAAGCGCTCTGAGATCAATTGCCAAAAAAGCAATATCTAAAAATACTGGTGCTCGGGGATTACGATCAATCTTAGAGAATGTGTTGGTAGATGCTATGTATGAGGTATGACATAACTTTTCTTTTGGATAAGTAATTTGTTTGTACTATGTGACATGGAGTTCAGGTGTTGCTTATAGAATTAGTGGGGGTTCATAACATTAAATGCGTAGAGTATTTAGCATGCTTATTTAACATTTCGTGCAGATTCCTGATGTTAGAACAGGCGACGATGTTATTGATGCTGCTGTCGTCGATGAAGAGGCTGTTGGAAATGTGGGGTGTGGTGGGAGAGGGGCTAAAATTCTTTATGGTAAGGGTGCATTGGATCGTTATCTCACGGAGCAGAAAAAGGATTCAGAGGTGTGCATAATTTGTAATGCATTATTTTTCTCTCTGCTTCTATCAAATTACTTCCTAATCATGCTTTTGTTTCTGCATAGACCCTGGAAACATCAGCCACAGATCATGAAGCAGACGCAGAACTTCCTTCCATTGTTGCCAGCATGTAACATGTTGCAAATATTACTGTTTGTTATTTTTGTACATATAGTTGATGCAATTGTTGAATAATATAAATTATAAGGTGGGTAGTTTCGTTTCCACTGATCATAGAGCTAAACTAAATGCCACATACATGTAAGTGTGCAATACCTGATTCATATGTAAATTTTCAGTGGCATTATTGGTGGAACCAAAATGTGTATCGTTAAATGAAATTATTCAGGTTCATTCCTATTTTTGTTATAGACATCGGTCGTTCAACTTAACATTTTGAGTATTTAATGTTTCGTTTAGTTCAATAGTACAGAAAAACTTGTTGTGAACCCATTGCAAACACAGGAAAGCAATTGTGAAGCATGGTAAAACAAATCCATTTCAAATCACTTATATCGAATAAGCCAATGTGAATCACCCTCTCATGTCAAACTCTAGAATGTGTGTTCAGCAAATACAACTAGTAGCTCTCTATTTGTAGCAATGTAATTGAATTAAATGATGTTACTTATGCATATTGATTCACATTAATTTTCATTTGTTTATGCTCCTTGGAAAAATAAATAAACAAGTATATTAAAAGCAATTCTCCCCCATCTTATTTGAAGATATGGACTCTTTTCCTTTAAAAAATAAAGAGAATTAGATTTATCTCCGGTTTTTTATTTATCTTGATAGATCAAAATACTGTGCACGTAGAAATTTGGTTACCGAAGATCTGAAATTGGATGATAATTTGTATAAAAGTTTATGGATTGGCCTGTTGGAATTTGGCTCATCGGAATCTGAATTCTAAGCAGGTATATATGTTTTAAAAAAATAGATAGTTTTTTATGTAGAAAAATATGAAAATAAAAAATTTTAAAATTAAAATATTGAAATTTAGTTGAAAATTTTTAAAATAAAAAAAATATAACTTTTTTAATTATTATTATGGTGAACGCAAATTTTGATCATTTTTAAGTTAGTTTTCACTGGTAGACCTCAATGCAAATGATTTACTGTTGATATACACCATTTTACTTTGATCCGCGATGAAATGAAATTATACCTTGCTTTCTATGTATTAAACTAGTTGATCGCGGAAACTCGTTTCGTTTTTTTCTTCTATTTTTTTAATTTTAAGAAATTGGAGAATTAATTTTTTCTTGCTTATTTTGAAATAATTTTGTTTAACTGTATATTTATTTATTAAAAATAATTTATTATATATTTAAAATTTTAATAGTGTATGTAAATTTAAAATTAGAAAATATATTTAATTTAATATTTAAAAGTTAGTCACGAGTAAAAATTAGGAATAAAAATACTAAATAAGATGATTTGATAATAATAGAAAAAATTGTGATAATAATATATTGTAAGTACAGTTGTTTTTTTTTATATTAAATTTGAAAAGGGAAGATTTGTGTAATGAGTTAGAAAAATGAAGTTAAATATTAACATGGAGGTAAAATTATTTTAAAAAAATTAATGTAAAGTTAAAAATTAGGAATATGATTTTATGTAGTTCTAATTTTGTTTAAGGTAGTAATACATTTTTAGTAAAATAAGAATGAAGAAGAGGATGACTCAAGGGAATTGATCTAAAAAATATTTAGTTATTTGGGAAATATTATTATTTTTTTACTAATATGATTAGTTGTAATTTTTGTAAATAATGTATTTGAATATTTTTACTCTATTTAAATATTTAAATGTGAAGATGATTTATTATTTGATCATGTAATTATTTTTATTAATAGTTATATATATATATATATAATATAATATAATGTAAAACTTTTTAGAAAGAAATAAAGTAGGACTACATAATGGTGGAACGAATTTGATATTAATAATTGCAAAGGAAATAAATTTAATTGGGCGATCATTAATAAAAATGAAATTAAACGAATACATTAAAATAATTTTTTAGAATTTCTGATGGCGTGTTGGTTGATATAGCATGTCAGTCTTCCAAGTCTTGAAATTGTTCCTGAAAGGTTGATGGGCGTAATTTATTGTTTCATTGGTATTCCACGTGTCATCACGTTGCACGATTAGTGGTTGAAGTTGGGCTTTTTTCCAACTCTCAGGTCATTTGTGTATCAGGTTTGATTTGAATTGAATCACGCATAATTTGATTATTAACAATTTTTACTGTGATAATAATTGACTTCAGTGATTTTTACTTGTTTATGGTCTCCATACTTTATAAATTAGGTTATATTTTGTAAGAATTAATTAAACATGTAGTTATGTTGGATTGACAATATTCTTAGGGGTTAGATTTAAAGGTAAGATCGTAATCCATTGGACTTTCAATACTGGTGGCCCTTTGGATAGGTTCTCCAAAGTGGACTATTGGTTGTGTAAACTGGATGGGGTTTAGGTTTATAGAAAAGGTTGTAGGAGGTGGATTCAGAAGACTAAGCATTTGTTCTGTAGACCTTAGCATACAATTCAATGGTAGTATTAAAAGAAAATTCATATTTACATTTCTAAGACATCAAAATTTATTGATATTTGAGCAACATCATACTTAATCACATCTTTGTTTGGTTTTTGAAAGTACAACTTATTGAACGATGTGATGTTTAAAAGTTCCAAACTTATGGAGACTTTTGTCTTTTGGAAGCGTAAAGGTGTAGTTGTATGGCATCCCAGAGAATTTTAGAGAATCACCTTAAAATTGCACACTGTCTTCATATTTCTAGATTTCACCATTTGCAAATAAAGTGACGAGGTAGGAATTGGAACAACTCTCCATCTCTGCGATGGTGAAGTGTTCCATGTAAAGGTGATGAGTTTCAATGTTTGACAAGTGAAAATAGATTGGTTGGATTTATTACGAGGTGTATTATGGTAGCTTATGGTTGAAGGGTAAAAGTTATTATGTTTGTCAAGATTACATGTGATATCTATGTGACAAGCTTAACTAATCAAGTTGGCAAGTCTTTGTGACAAAGTGCATCTCCAATTATTGACTTGTGTTCTTAGTTATCCCATCCACTTAATGCATGTTAGGATCAAGTTTTATCCCATCGAATTCCTAAGTGAAACACTTACCCAATAAAATTTACAAGTCTTGTCTAGGTGGAAGAGCGCATATCCAATTGTTGACACATGTCCTAAGCCAACTCATCTACCCAATGCACATCTGGGTCAAATCTTATCCAATCTAACCTTTGTATGACACCTTAATCTGTCTTCTTCTCTTTGTTTCTATTTTCTATTGTTTTCTCTGCCAGTAATTCAATTCCTATTTTCTTTTCACTTTTCACTCCATCTATTTGTAATAGCATGGTTACATTGTGGAATAATTAAGTTTTGGTTCCTTTTTATGTTGCCTTTAATGCTTGTAAGTAATATCTCTTGAAATTCACTTGCAAATATAAGAATTAATTGTAGGATAATAATATTTTGATCTATTTCTTTTGATCCACTTTTAACCTATTATTTCAATCACTATTAGATTATTACATCACATTATAAAAAAAATCAAAATAGATAATTTAGTGGTGATTAAAGTGATGAGTTAAAAGTGGATAAAAAATGAATTAAAATATCATAATCCTTAATTGGAATAGGTAGTTTGAGGTAAGTGTTTGTCATATTTAGGGATAAAACCCGCAATGGGTAGGAAACGGATATTAAAAATGGATACCCACTACCCGCATGTACGAGTATTTTTGACACCCGCATGTTAACGGGACGGGTATGGATATCATAGTATCCGTATCCGTGATACTCGACCCGCTAAACTTTAATTCACAAAAATACTATATATATATATATATATATATATATATATATATATATATATATATATTAGTAAAAAATATTTTGATATGTTTTTTTCTCAATAATCAATCGGAAAAAGTGGGCTTGTTGATCAAAGCACTAATTAAAGAATTTTCATTGTGTTGAATGCCATTTTATATTTATTTTTATGATTATTTGGACATGTATGGACTTGAGTTTGTTTGAACTTTATTTAAAATTTATGACAATGATGTATTTTATTTTATTTTATTTGAATTTATGATTAAATATTTATTTTTTAAATAATTTTGTAAATATCCGCGGGTACTCGTGGATACCCGATATGAAAAAAATAAACGGATACCCGCATAACGGATACCCGACGGATATGGATACGGGTACGGAGCAAATATTTATCCAACGGATAGGGTGCAGGAGAGCTACTACCTGTACCCTACCCACCCCATTGACATCCCTAGTCATATTCCCTCCTCTTGTAACACTCTTTTTCTTTTTTTTTATTTATTTATTTTTACTATTATCCTTACTTACCTTCAAATTATTCTACCTTCAAATATAATGATTAAAACTATTTGTACAACTATCTCATTTAATGGAATGTTCTCACTTGTTGCCTAATGTAAGTCATTGACCATAAAATTTTTTAAGTATAAAATATAGTTTAATTTCAAAGATAGATAGGATTGTTTTAACTGTGAAATAGCCTACTTATTAGTAATTTTATATATACATGTATTATGTTATAAATATTATAACTTATTTTATTATTTGAAATATATTATTTTGTAGTAATATTTTTATCATAATTATTTTAATTATAAATACTTAATTAGTTTTGATTCCTCGTATATTTATAATTGTTATATTTATATATTCATAATTTATTATAATAGATACATTATATACAATATCTAAATATTCATATTATTTTGTTAACATATTTATATTATTCTATTTGATTTTTTGTTATCATTATTCTACTAGTACTGTTATTATCATTTTTACTATTTATAATTTCTTCTTTTATCTCTTATGTCTACTATTATTTCTAGTAATATATATATATATATATATATATATATATATATATATATATATATATTAAATAAAAAAAATTATAAAGGAAATACGTTGTATATTAAAAGTATTGCATTATGATTTTTTTTGTTACAATTTTCTCCATTAATAAAAATTTCGTCAAGAAATTTTGTTTTTATTTTGACTGAAAGAAATGAGGATAATTTTTTTATTTTTTTCTTCTAATTAACAAGTAGAGATGGTAAATAAATCCGTCTCCGTGGGTATTGTCCGAATCCGTCCCCGTTTTGATGGAGAATTCCCGCATTGACTGGGTATGGGTATGGAGAATCCCCGACTTTTTCAGTTGGGTATGGGGATGGGATGAGATGTACATATCCCCGCCATAATACTCGTTCCCGCCATATCTCCATTCTCGTTTAAATTATTAAAATATTCACAATTAATTAAGTAACCTTATATATATATATATATATATATTCTATTTTTTATTTATTTTAATTATTTGAAGCTCATTCGCATCTCCAATATATTTTTTATCTTATCATAACCTTTATGTAATTATGTTAAAATGATGTATGTTAATTAAAAAAGTTTTATGCCTCACATTTGAATATTTCTATTATTTTTTTAATATTTTTATTTATTATATATTTTCCTTTCACATGAGAATGTTTATACTCTCAATTTAAGGTAATATAAAAAAAATTCTTTACTTATTATTATTATTATTATTAATTTTTGTTTAATTTGAAGAACTCTTTTGTTTCATTAAAATAATTTTCGTTATTTTTCAACCATTAAGTATATATGTTGATATTTGAAAAGTTTTCTTAGTTCTCTAAGATATTTTTCATCTTATCATACCTTAATTATACACTTGATTTCCTTTGTGCGATTTCTTTCGATAGTCTCTCAAATTATTTCTAAAACACACATTTGTTAGTTTTTTAATATTTTTATTTATTGTTTTTATTTTCATCATGTAGAATAATATTTTGATATAT
>Ga0214543_1005384_pt1 | contig 23598 bp, 15 predicted proteins | sample CNSS2metaG_FD_160094 | JGI IMG/M metagenome (GOLD analysis project Ga0214543, IMG submission 160094) | Root nodule microbial communities from cowpea collected in UCLA plant growth center, Los Angeles, California, USA - CNSS2 | ecosystem: Host-associated > Plants > Roots > Nodule | place: USA... | reverse complement strand
TATATTCTTTAATTTTATTATTTTATTTTCTAATTCATTTTTTATTTACTTTTATCTTGTACCGTTAATCTTTATAAATTTGATATTTATTTTAACCTTTTAATTTATTTACTATATATTTTAAAAATAAAATAAAATATTAATAGATATTTATATTTAAATATATAATTAAGTTATTTTCATATAATCTATGACACAAATAATATTTTGAAATAAATTAAATTAAAAAATTAATTTTCTAACAAAAACACTTAAAAGAGTATATATATATATATATATATATATATATATATATAACTCAACCAAGAGGAGGTGAATTGGTTATCCAATCTTTTACTGATTTTAAATGAATCGTGAAATCCTTTTCAATCTTTATGACCCCAAACAACTAGGAATGGACTCAATTAATCAATTAGGAATGGCATAAAAGATGAAAAAAGCAAAGAACACAACAATTTTTATACGGGTTTGATTCAAGATGCATCTACGTCCAATATTCTTCTAAGCAACCTAAGCTTAGGAGGATTCCACTAAATCAAAAGAGTTACAAGAATTACAAGAGCATCTATATAATTCAAGACCCTAAAGATTAAGAAGTTTGATCTACAAATCAAGAGATGTGATGCCTCCACACAATTGCAACTAGACCTTCACTCACACAATGAATCAACTGTAAACAGAAATACAATAAAAAGGAGCAAGGAACGAATACACCTAGTGGATGTGCATATGTAACCCTTAATCCTAGATCCAAGCTTGACCCTCCAAGATTGAATCCATTATCAGTCCTCTTGAATATTCAAATGAATGATCTCCAAGAAAGTAAGAACTTTGTGAATCTTAATCCCATAAAGAAATCCCTCAAAAAGTCTCTTCGTGATTCAGTTATTCGTGAAAAAACCCAAACTGATTTCAAAACTGTTTTTAAATCAGAGTTCTGCTGCTGAAATTAATGGATTAAGGAATTACCAAATCGAGTATCGTGGGTGAATTTTCACTGCATCAATGCTGTGTCCTCTAATAATCCATTAGTAAAATGTCCAATCCATCAGCAAGTTCTGCATATGACATATTTAATAGACTGACAACTAATCTATACAACTCAACTTAGTTTACATTAAATCCTATATATGCATCACCTATTTACAAGATAAGTTTAGAATTAAGTCTAAAACACTAAAATAGTGATACAATGACTTTGAACATCATCAAAATTAGCTTTGTATTATTAAGCGGGCTCCCCCTTTCAACACCCCGTACCTATGCTGAGCCAATGCAAGGATTCTCCGTCAAAATGGAGATGAGTATGGGCAATACCCACGGGACGAGTTTATTTACCATCCCTAAACACAATTGATAAAACTGAACGAAAATAGAAACCAAATTAATGTTTTATTTTTTTTTTGTGGTGAAATATTAATTGTCTTTTAATTTTAAAAAAAAAAACTTCGACACCTTAAACAATGATACATTTAGTTGAGAACCTATACTAATAATATTATAATATATTCTAGTATTTTAAGTTACAAAATAAAATTTAATGGAAACATTGATTTTCTTAGTTATTAAGTATATATTTTTGTCTTGTAAACATATAAACTCTCTTTCATTAAAAAAAAATATGTTGCCAACTTATACAATAAATGCATTAATTAAATTTATAACCTTTTTCTAGTAATATTATACTATACATTAATATGCTCAATTAAAAAAAGAAAAAAATACGTAATTAAAAATATGTTTAATAGATTTTTTTGTCTTAATATTTGAAAATTTTATTGAATGTGATTCCTCAATTTTGTTTTCTTAGTTCCATTTTAATTTGAAAGAAATTAACCTAGAATTTTTATTGGATTGACATTAATACTATTTGAAATGTGATTAAGTGTTAATGACTCTAGGCTTTTCCGAACTGACCCTTCATTCTTTGTTTCTAATCACTGCATTTCCATGATTTCTGAGGGAGTGAAGGGTTGGTTAGAGAAGTTTAGATTCACTCGTAGTTATTAACTTCCAAAGTATTAACCTCTCAGCATCAATTTAACAAAAGGACAACATTTTTTCCTTTCAAATAAAATGAGAATTGAAATTGAAGAAGAAAAAAATTGAGGAACCACATTGAATAAATCTCTCAAATGTTGGTGACTAGAAATCCTATTAAGCCTTAAAAATATTAATTTATTGAGTTATAAAATAAAGATTTAATTAAGTTTTAAATTTGAGATAAATTTAACTAAATTTGACTATGTTCAGTTGAGCCCTAAATATTTTTTTATGCTCTAATAGAAGGTTTTGTTCTTTTTAATGAGTCCAAATTTTCTCTTAACTAATTAGATGACTTGAGTGTTATTTTATCTTGACATGACACGTTATGTTGTGCATTTATTATCGAAATTGAACTCCAATATGTTTTTTGATTATTATTTCTTTAGGTGGAAAAATATAATGCTATAACGACATGTTTGTTTTATATAAAAAATTGTTTGATATATTATTATTTGATAATTTTTATAAAAGTAAAATGTTCTTCACAAAAATTAACTTTAATATATTTTTTAAAGGAAAATAAAATGAATAATAATAATCGACGGTGTCAAATGTTATTAAAAAAAAAAACTATGATGTCTAAGATAGAAGTTTCCTTGTTCTATATATAAAGATCCAAAATCAATTCACCCCAACATCTCCAAGAACAACATCCACTAAATCAACCATGAAACCAACCCTAGTTGTTGCTCTCTCCTTCATTGCTTTCCTCACCAACCTTCCCCTAACTTTCTCTGTTGATCAAGTCAGGGACATAAGAGGGAATGGCGTTTTCCCAGGTCTCAAATACAACATCTTTCCAGCTTTCGGTAGCAAAAATAGCGGTGGTGGATTGAAACTTGCCGAAACTGGGTTATCAAACTGTCCTCTTACTCTCATGCAAAATCCCTCACGTCAGGCCCATAACCTCACTATGAGAATGATCATACCTGGAATCAGTACTGGAATCATCTTCACAGGTACTCATCGAAAAATAATATTTTAACAACTAAATTTTGACAATTTTCTCTTACAATTTGAGATGACATCTTCTAAATGATTTTAAATATAAAGAAATAAAAAACTAGTTAAAATATGTCACCTCGGACTAAAAGAGAATATTATCAAAATTTAATTATTAAAAAATATTATAATATTATTCAATAATATTTGAATAGTTTAAATATTTAAGAGTTAAATATGTTTTTTTTCCTTAACTTTTCAGTGAATTTTGGAATTAGTCGAAACTTTGGACTAATTTAGTCCTTCATCTTTCGAAATAAGTGGATTTAGTCATTTTAAATCAAATTTTGTTAGGTTTATTTGATGTTTCGTACGTATTTCAGAATTGTATTTGAATTGTTTATACTGTTTGACACATTTTTGCTTTAGTGTTAAGTTAAATGTGCTTCAAATGTCAAATAAACTTAACAAAATTTTATTAAAAAAATTAAATTCACTTATTTCGAGAGATAAAAGACTAAATTGGTCTGAACTAATTCCAAAATTCACTGAAACACATAAGAGATCAAAAACATATTTAACCCGATATTTAATTGTCGACTTTTGGAAACATTGGTATAGGTACCCGTATTGTGATCAAGGTGATAGATACACCACCACCGTGTGCAGCATCCCCGGATTGGTTGGTGTACCTGGACCCAGAGACGAATAAGGCTGGTTTGGGAATCGGTGGTCCCGAAGGGCATCCAGGGCAAACAATTTTTAATGGCACATTTCACATTGAAGAATCCGATCATGGGTATAGGTTTGTGTTCTGCGTCGATGGTTTACAAGCTTGTTCCGATGTTGGCCTCTTGGATCCACGCAAGGGTGAGGATGGAAGACGCTTGAATCTCACTCGTACTGAACCCTTCGAATTTGAGTTCATAGAGACAGTTTAATTAATAAGACATATAATTACTATATATGCTTTCATTCTTGCCTCAGATCTTCCTCTCTTTCATTTCTTTCAAACTTCAATCAAATATTAGGTTTAATATTCTAACTATAGACTCACACACAACACAATTATCCAAAATTAAGAATATCGAGACTTCGAATTTAATTATGGTACCACGTGGTTCTTTTTCAATACTTATAACGTCTAAGAGATTTTTAATGGTTAATGTCTGGCTCAAGAGTTAAAGAGTCAAAATTAAGAATAATTTAAATATACATTATTTCTTTAACTATCTAATATATTTTTAAAGACAAAATTATGGTAGAAATTGACTTGTCTTGAATATATATGGTAAGAAAACTCTTAATTAGTACAATTTTAGTGATTAAGAATTGTTAAGAATTATAGTGGTCAATTTAGATATTAATTTATAAAATTAAAATTATTAGTTACTAAAATAGTCACTATTATGAATAAAAAATTATAATCGACTATTAGAATAATCACTTAGTGTATGTATTAATGTAGGAATTTGTTCGGAATCCAAATGCGAGTCTAAATCCCACATTGAGTAAAAATGATAAAGTTGACCACTATATAAAAACTCAAACCCATCGTTTTAAGATGATGTCAATCCCTTTGGGTTCATGCTCATTGGTATTGTATTTCTCTCGAAAGACCCAACATGATTCAATATTGGAGGTCATCTGACACTCTAATAATCATCCAAACTCATATAGAGGAGGATGAGTTATGTGGTGAGAATAGTATGAGGTCCTAGTCTAGGAACTTTCCCATGGCCTAAGACGAGGGATATAAATGCATGGATCTGGATAAATTGAGTATAACACCACAAGTGCACAACTTGTCAAAATCTGATATAGATGCATGGATCTGGATAAATTGAGTATAAAAGAGTCTTTAATTGTGTGGCTATGTCTTTTACCATTGTTTAACTTATTGTGTATGTTGATACAACATAACATGTTTAATTTAAGTATGATGCTTCTTTTGCAAATTAGTTTACCCTCATGTGTTTCTTAGTGTAGTGGTGTGTTATTTTCTTCTCTTTACAATGATCATCGTATTGGTGTGAACATATGAAGATATAGGTGTAGAGACATTAAGTCATTGGACGATATTAGATCATATTAGGTATAGTGTTTAGAACAAACCAAACTATAATATATATATATATATATATATATATATGTTATATTACTATATATAGTCTTCTCTTTCAAATACTAATATATTACATATCTTAAATTATTTGTTTTTTAAATATTTATAATGAAATATTTTATTTTAGTAGTATTATATTATTAAATAAGACGTTACAATTAATACACAGATAATCTTCCACGAATCTTTACTTTTATTTTGTAAATTTAAAATCCTTAGTGCTTCTTTCAAAATTAAATTCTTATCAATATTGTCTTCTGGATTTTTCTTTTTGTGTGTTATCATTTATTGAACACTAAAATTATACTAATATTAATATATTAAAATTCTTTTTTAACATATTTCAAAATATCAAAATCATCCCATATTCTATATTTTGAAAGCATAATAAAGGAATAACTCATAACCCAATCCGTGAACCTTATATTAGTTTTGCCACTTTTAATCAAGACCAAATACATATTCAATTACATTAATATTTAATGGAGTTCAAACAAAATTAATGAAACTAAAATTTTACAAAAAAGGCTATAATTTCTTTTATTGTATTAAAAATTAAACATGTTAATATTTATCATAAATAACCAAACCCTAAATTATTAATTAATAGTTAATAAATAATTTATTTCACAATCAGAACGTTTTAGAAAAGAAATGTTTTGATGTGAAAATTAATCGTATTAATTGCAGTAATAACTGTTATTAAAGAGGTGCATTAATAACAAATTAATGCATAATGTAGTTATGTAGTGCATTTAATTCAATTATTATTTTTTATCTCAAATCAAATATTCCAAGTGAAAAATAAATTATTAGTTTACTATTAATAAATAATTTATTTACATAATTGTTTGGATTAAGAAAAAAAATTATGAAAAAATTGTAGTTGATTTGATTGATATACCCAAAAAATTAAATTAATTGAATAATATAACAAATTACAAAAAGAATATTTAATTTTTTTTATTAAAAGGGAGTACTAATTAAAATTTTAAAATAATTAGTTTGTAAAATTGAAATAATATTGAAATTTACTTTATTATTCAATGAATTTAAAGAATTTTAAATTTTTAATATAAATTTACATTTCTATATAACTTTAATTTATTTTATTAATATTTGTTTTAAAAGAAAAAAAATAAAAACTATACAAAAAATTCTTATACAATAACTAATTTTAATGATTCAGAATTGTTAGTCATCGGTATAAATACCAATTTACAAAACTACAAATTATTAGTCACTAACCCGTCACTATTAAGAATAAAAAATTATAATCAATTTATAAAGTTAGCTATTTAGACTTTGACTTAAAAAAAGTTACATGTTTTACTATAAACTAAATTTATGTCTTGGAAACTTTGCTATAGGTCCCTAGTTGTAAATAACTCCATTTCTTGAGTTCTAGAACCTAGCCTTGCGGAAAGTTAATATCAAGTAAGAAAAGCTAGTAAAAGTTATACTATTGTTGATTTCGGATTTATGACGATAACGATGATAAGATTGATAAATGAATGAGATATATGAAATTGTTTGTGATTGGGTATTTATGTTGTTTTATTGAGTGAATTGATCTATGATGTATATGTATTGTCAATTGGACTATGTGGAGTGTGTTTTGTATTAGATTTGATGTTTGGATAAGAAAAGAGTAAATGATTTGGGTAAACCCAATAAGCTAATTAAGTACATATATTTTAGTCAAAAGGGTAAAATCTGATCAATCGACCTGAAGGATTGGACAATTTAAGAGCAACAACTGATGCAGATGACAAAATTAAAAAGGAGGTTAAGGAGAAATAAAGGAGGGTGAAGCTAAGAGGTCAAGAAAAATAAGGATAAAGGGATCATTGATGTTACGGAAAGGCAGATCACTCATTGTATTGTCTGGTTGAATCATATTTTATCCTTTTGACTAGAACAACATATATATATATGTTTTTGAATTATGCATTCTTGTTGAGTGAGAATTCAGTGATATTGAATGTGAGTAGATATTTTTCAATCTAAAGAGCTCTTAGCTTTCTTTTCACTAAGCGCAAGTAAATATTTTTCAGGAGTTGGGTTGTTAAGCGAGAGGAAATCGTTGGGCAAAAACAGTTTCTTAAAAATCTAGAGAACAGAATAATGTTGGCATCTGGTCGAATTTGTTAGAAATATGCTCCTAGCATGCAAAACAATTTTTTTAATTGAAAAATAACATAATTTCACTAGGTGAGCCATGCTACTTCTGAGCGAGTCTAGGGATGTCAACGGGGCGGGTATGGTACGAGTAGTAGCTGCCCCGTACCCTACATGCTGGATAAATATTTGTCCCATACCCGTACCCATATCCGTCGAGTATCCGTTATGCGGGTACCTGCCTATTTTTTTCATATCCGCGAGTATCCACGGGTATCCGCGGGTATTTGCAAAATTATTTAAAAAACAAATATTTAATCATAAATTCAAATAAAATACATTACTATTATAAATTTTAAATAAATTTCAAATAAACTCAAGTTGATACAAGTCCAAATAATTGTAAAAGTAAATATAAAATGACGTTCAACACAATGAAAATTCTTTAATTAGTGTTTTGATCAACAAACTCACTTTCTTCAATTGATTTCTGAAAAATAAACAAATAATAAACCTCAATTGCCACGTGCCAAATATTCTTATTTTGATTTCATCATTTGACAACAAACATATCATAAATGTCATTGTCTATATAAGGTTTGATGTATATGTCCAATTTCAAAGAAAGGAAAGAGAAGAATGTCAAGAGGTGTAAGTTTAGCGGGTACGGGTATTCACGGGTATGGATACTATGATACCCATACACGCCCCGTTAACATGCGGGTATCAAAAATACTCGTACCCGCAGGTAACGGATATCCATTTTTAATATTTGTTTTCAACCCGTTGCAGGTTTTATCCGCAGATACCCGCAAATACAGATTTTGTTGACATCCTTAAGCGAGTCTATCTTCCAAGGTAACTCATTGGATGAGAGAATAGAAGTGCTAAAATGCTTTACATATATGATTATATAATTGTGTTTAGGAGAAATTTTTCAGAATTTTGTTTTTATGAATTTGTAACTTTTAATATGTTGAAATTATAAACAAAATTAATTATAAATCGACAGAAAAATATTTTGGTGGCAAACCGAATCTAACTAATATGGTAGAGGATGAAATTACTTTTTAATTTTCCGCTAAATAATTTTATATTTCCTATTCTTTTATTTTTCAAAACTAAAATATTTATTATTTTAATATATAGATTGTGTTATAAACTTTAAATTGACTAAAAATAAAATCAATAAATTTACTAAATATAAATATAAATAGATATAAACCTCATCATTAAATTTAAATCGATTAAATTCAAAATCCACTTCTTACTAACTATAAATCTTTTTTTTATAATTCAATTTTATAAAATTAAATTAAACTTAAAATGTATTTAATAAAGTTCATTAAATATATATTCACTCGGGACTTTATTATTATACTTCAACATAATGTTTTATTAGAGAGAAACAAAATCCTATCCCTCTTCAAAACAAATAAGGTCGTGTTGCACGGGAAACATAAAATATTCCTCGCCACGAGCTTTAATATTATAATTGATTTATTATTATTGCTGTGCTTCGTGAAGCTCGTGGATTTTAACCTTTCTTAAAATAAGAAATAAAACTTCGCTTTTCATCAAAAGCTGATTAGTTATGTTATCTCTGATGTCTAATTTTTTTTTTTATATTATATCTTTTCTAATTATTAAAAGAAGGTTATGCTCTCTTTTGTGACACTCGTCTCAATAAAATAAATCTAATTAAGTTGGTAAGAGTGTAAGATGTAAAATTAAAAATAAAGTAAAAATCTTGTTTTAATTTGTATCAAGTAAGTTTTTACGATTTCAAATTACAAAATAAACCCATATATATATATATTAATATTAGAAAAACTATATAATAAATAAAAATATATAAATTTCAATTTTGTAACTTTCTTAACTTAGTTATATTACATTAAAATAACTCGGTCCAACTTCGTCCTTATTCAACTATTGTACTTGCATCGTATTGATCTGATTAATGTTTTACCTACTAACTAAATATGTCGCATTAGTCTCTTCGATTTATTTTTTTAATCTTTTATAATAAATGAATTTGAATTAATTTTATTCGAATAACATCAAAGAATAAAAAGTTCACTACTAAGAAAAACTTATAATTTTTGTTAATTTTATTTTAAAATTTTTTTAAAAAAATATTTATAAATTTTGTTATAACTTTTTTCAGAAAATTGATGTCAATTTTTTTATAAAATATTTTGTATAAAATATTTTTTACAACAAATTTTATTAAAAATATTTATAAATTTTATAATTTTGTAAAAAATAATTATTCATAAAAAAATTATTTATCAATTAAATTTTTTTTAAAAAATAACAGAAAAAAAGTCTTTATTAATTTATAAAAAAATTTATGTAATATGAGAATTTTTAAAAGAAAATTACCATAATTATCTTCGTATAATTATAAATCATAATTACCGATTCTGTTATGAAACTTACAAATATATTATCTTCGTACATATATATATATATATATATATATTGCTAAAACCAACATTGAAAATGCTGATTTTCAGATAAAAACTCGTTTCAAAATTTTATGATATCATATTTCCCAGCATTATGGATCAAACTACCAATAACTACTTCACATTTCTTTATTTAAAACTACCACGAATTCTTTACATTTCTCCACCTATAACGTTTGAAATATGTTTACACGCACATTATTTTTTTCATTAAAAATTGAGTAATTTTAAAAAATATATTTTATTATTTTAATAAATAACCATTATTCAGTTGTTAAATTAAAAAAATATATATATTAAAATAATTTACCTACATGTTATGAATGTCATGTCAATCCCTTTCACAAGTCTTTGTCCATTCTTCCCATAAAGGTTTGTTGCTATGTCCATCATAACATCCTTTTACATTTGTTGCTGCCACATGTTTCTATTCTGAGCTCTTTCTTTCTTTCCTTTTTTTTTTTCTTTCTCTCTCTTGAAAATTGAACTGTGCATACCTAAACCATGCATTATCTTATCATTATTCAAGTAGAAGAAACACGTGCTGCTATAGCACCATCTTTGTTTCTATATAAAGAACCAAAACTAATCCACAACAACATCTCCAACAACACCTTCCACTGAATCAACCATGAAGCAAACCCTAGTTCTTGCTCTCTCCCTCCTTGCTTTCTTCACCAACCTTCCCTTAGGTTTCTCAAATGATGTTGAACAAGTTGTGGACATAAACAGTAACCCCATTTTCCCAGGTTTCACATACTACATCTTCCCAGCAATCCGTGGTCCACCCGGTGGTGGATTGAAACTTGGCCAAACTGGGAACTCAGAGTGCCCTCTCACTGTCCTCCAAGATTACTCAGAAGTCTTCCGTGGCCTCCCTGTCAGATTCACCATCCCCGGAGTCAGCCCTGGAATCATCTTCACAGGTACTCATCAATAGTTTATCAGTTTAATTATCTTTCTATGCAGCAGCCAAGATTTACACTAGCTAATTAGTAATTAATTACAAACTTTATAAGTGAATTTTATAAGATTAAGTTAAATTTAAATTAATATGATATCAGAGTTACGTGTTAAAGTCAATTTTAATGAAGTTTTTTTTTTATTGGACCTATTTTGGATTTTTTTGTATTTCAGGGTTCATTTAAATTAAAATTTGTAAAAACGGGTTAGTTGAATTTATTTTTGTAAAATAGAATTAAGCTATCGTGGTGGAGGACGACATTATAGGTGAAATCGTCCTCCATCATGTCGACTTTATCCTATTTTACCAAAAAAGGTTTAACAGATCTATTTTTACAAATTTGAGTTTAATTAGATATGAAAATACAAAAAAATCCCTATTCTGTAACTAGTTATGGAAAAATTTATTATTTGTTAAATCTATCATATCACCCATTCTTGAAGTACACATTAATGTATTGTTCCACATTAATTACTGATCAAATGAGTTTATAGTATATAAATGGGTGTAAATCTCATGTTATAAATTAATTTTGTAAGTTTGAGTTAGATCAAAAGTCCACTTTTTAACTGTATTTTCCAAGTAAAGAAAAATACAGTGACGAGACTCTCATCTGCTACTAATTTAAACTTTTTGAAAACATCCCTACAGGTACCAAACTGGATATCGAGTTCGTAGAGAAGCCATGGTGCACAGAATCCTCCAAGTGGTCGGTGTTCGTGGACGAAGAAATCCAGAAGGCATGTGTGGGAATTGGTGGTGCCCAAGGTCATCCAGGGCAACAAACTTTTAATGGAAAATTTCACATTGAGAAATACCAATTTGGGTACAAGCTTGTGTTCTGCATCACTGGTTCACCAACTTGTTTGGATATTGGGAGGTTTGATGCACGGAACGGTGAGGATGGAAGACGCTTGAATCTCACTGAGCATGAAGCATTCGATATTGTGTTCGTTCCATCTTTTGAAGCTGATAAGGTTATTAAGTCCGTAGTTTGAACCTAATTTCTCTAGTTAATCAGTGTTGAGTTAATGCAATCATGTGTTGTTGTTGTTTTGATTTGCATTATCTAAGTGAAACTCATCCATAGATTGAATAAGGAAGATAACGGCTATGCTTTCTTGAGTCAGATCTTTCTCTCTTTCTTCTCTTTCAAACTTCGTATGAAAGGAAGACATTAGAAAAATCTTAGGTTTAATATTCTGATACGCACGTGGTTCTGTCATGCACAACTTTAAACACCAAACATAGCATATATAAAATAAATATAATAAAATATTAGTCCTCGTGACCCTCGAGCTATCGTTATATTCATTAATAGTTTATTGTATTTTATATTTTTTTGTTGACTGTTTGAAAGTGTTGTGTTGTGCCCTTAGTGATTCCAATTCTATGTAACGTTTAATTATGCTCATGTGGTTTGATTATTTTATACTTGGTCATACTTTTTTTTTATTATTTACATTGTTACTTACATTAGTGGAAACTGGCTCTCAAATTAAAAACAATAGGTTATAATAAATCAAAATGTGGAAGAGTGTGTGAGTTCTATTTTAATTGTAGCAAGAAAATATTACACTACGAGAAGAGATATCATCGCTATGATTATTACATTACACCACTTACAATATGTATGGCCGAATTTCTCTTCAAGAACTTTTGGGGAGGAAAAAAAATGAAATTAGTATCTCAATAAATGAAAACTAATTTATTCGTAAATTAATTTATTGAGTTTTCTTAACGTAGCTTCTTAACAAAATTATTTTTAAGTTACGTATAATGCCATTTTAGTTTATGAACAACTTTATGTATTTCTATTTTTATCTCTTAAAAGTTATGGAGAAAGTCATTACAATAAAGACTACTATCATATATTTAGAGAGAATACATGATTTAATGTGTGGACCTTTTGGTGGAATAAACGGTCAATTAACATAACATGGTAGGGATTATCATTGATCAAACACACAGTTATACCAACAAACAGCAACGTAAGTTTTTTTTTTTTTTTTTATCTAATCAACAAAGAATAAATATAATTATATTACTAATCCATTTACATAATATTTACATATATTGGTTACATAGTTTAGTATAATCATATGTTTAAAGTATAAATAATTTGATATAGTTCTAGTCCTTTAGAATTATGTTGTCTTGAAAAGTTATTTGCGTAAGGATGTCTTCTCACTTCAGTTCATCTTTCGAAATACATGAATTTAGTCATTTTAATCAAATGTTGTTAAGTTTATTTGACATTTCAAGCGTGTTTCATAATAGTATTTGACTTAACATTAAAGCAAAAATGCGTTAAACAGTATAAACATTTCAAATACAATCCTGAAATGCGTATGAAACATCAAATAAACCTAACAAAATTTTATTTAAAGGACTAAATCCATGTATTTCGAAAGATAGAGGACTAAATTGGTTCAAAGTTTTGAAATTGACTAATTCCAAAATTCCCTAAAAATTAAGGGACTAAAAACATATTTAACCCTATTTTTTATATTGATTCCATAACTAACATAAATACAAACAATATATAAACTTTTCATTTTTCATTACAATTTTGAAATTGATTTAGCAAGTTTACATTCTATGACACCATAATCGGTATAGAAAGTGATAGGGTTGGCTTATTCACCTACAACAAGGCACCCAACCTTTCCTTCATCGTCTAATAGAACCCCCAAAAAATCTCTAATGCCATTATCCATCTCCTTTGTCCTCCAATTTTTTCAAAAGGTATTTTCTTTCCCATTACAAACCACATGCCCAACCTCTCCTTCCAAATTTTCTCCAATTTCATACACAGAGCACACCCTTCCTCTCATCTCTACCAGACCCCTATCAATTATAATAATTAGTTTTAAATTATAATAATGAGTTTTTATTAGTCAGATTTTATATATCAGATTTTCTCTTTATTTAGGTTAATTGTTAGTGCTAAATTGGTGGAGTTTGTTCCCTGATTCTTTCCAATTTACGTTACCAATCTGTATATTTATACTACTGCAATCCAAGAATAAAATATCAATTCAAACTATATCTCTATATGGTATCAAATTAATACATGATCCTCTCATTCCTTACTTTTCTAGCACAAGACGCCGCTCCTTCCTTTCTTTTCTTTTTTTTTTCTTCTTTTTTTTCCTCTCATGGCCACCGACAACTCCTCCATTAGAAACCCTTATGAGCCCTCTAAACCCTTCACTTGCATCACTCTCAGCAGTGTCACCAGGCTTCTTCCCTCCAATTACCTTACCTGGAAACTTCAAGTTGAAGCTCTCCTTGATGGCCATGATCTTCTCAAATATCCCGATGGATCCTTTCCTGCGCCAGCGACAACAGTCTCCACCACTGATGACCCTCCAGTGACAATTTCGAATCCTGCTTATCAAACTTGGCGTCGCCAAGACCGTCTTATATATGGTGCTCTCCTCACCACTCTATCCCCTGAAGTGGCCTCCTTGGTGTCTCAAACAACGACATCCCATGATCTCTGGACTCTTCTCCAACGCACCTATGCCAAGGCATCCCGCAGTCACCTTCGACAGTTGAAAGAGCGTCTCCACACGGCATCCAAAGGTACCCAATCCATCACCACCTACATGCATTCTCTGAAGCAAACTGCTGATCTCCTTGCATCACTTGGCTCTCCTGTCTCCGTTGAAGACATGACTGACCATGTCTTACGTGGTCTCGACGACGGCTATAGAGTTGTCATTGATGGCGTCAATGCAAGGGACACTGCCATTCTTTTTTATGACCTTCTCGAGAAGCTTCTCATTCATGAACTCTCTCTTGTTGCTGTTCAACGGCAGGTTCCTACTCCCATGACAGCCTTGCATGCACATGCTCGACCCAACCATTATGATAAAACTCGGTATGGCCAATTTTTTGTATCCTCAACTTCACGCCCTGGCAACCGCAAACCGTTTCTTGGTCGCTGCCAATGGTGCAATGTCAAGGGCCATGTTCTGTCTCAGTGTCTCACCTTCAAATAGCAGCACCCTAGTGTCTCACCGCCTCCTCGTTCCTCTTCTGCTACCCCTGGACAGGTTTAGGTCCATACTGCAATTGTTTATGTTGGTTATAGCTAGAACTGATATAAAAAGTCTTTTACCTATATGATTATCACTACGCCAACTTTTTGTAGAATCAATATAAAAATAATTTTACTTTATTACAAAACTATTAACACACTAACATTTTATGTCGGTTCTAGTGATAATCGACATATAAAGTATTCTCATATTTACAGTACTACCGTCACATCACATATTATGACAAGTGAATTAGAATTGACTTAATAAGTTATCATAAAATGTGGATTTTGTACTAGTAAGTGTTGTGATTTGTTTGTCATGTACCAGAATAAATATATAAAAGTATGAAAGTTGGTCAAGTGATAAAGCAAAATAAATGGACAATAATTTTAAGAAACTTTTGATTTGTTTTAATGGAACTTCACAATCAGTTCAACAAATATGTCATGGAAGAGATATATATAAACATCAACAATTTATATTGATTTAGATCAACGTGAGATTATGTTCAATTTTTTACAATCTATCAAGTCCTTTTAACCATCATTAACCCAAAAACAAATATTACATTAAGGTTTGTTTATATTTTCTCTAGAAGTATTTCACTTGGGGATGAAACGAAATGGGACAAGGACACGTTTCATTATTTCCTTCTTATATCTGTAGTAAAAAAATGTATCCTCATCTTCATATTCGATAAATATAAATTTTTGCTTCATCCCTATATATATATATATATATATATATATATATGGAAAACGGGTAGTCATATTCATTTTTTTACTATTTTTTTATTAGTTAATTAATTTTTATAAAAAAATAAAAATTATGATAAAAGAAAGATAATAATATTATCAAATATTCAATATAAAAAAAATTGACTATCAAACATTCTCATTTATTCAATATAATATTATCAAATATTATCAAATAAAAAATTAACTATTCAATATAATATTATCAAATATTCTCATTTATTCACTATCAAACATTTTTAAAAATATATAATTTCATAAATTTGTAATCAAAGTATCAATTATAATTGAAAAAAAAAGTGAAAGAACTATATTAAATATTACACCATCACACATAAATAAAATTTCATAACAATAATTTTTTTTAATGGTTATTGAAACAAAATTGATAAATTTTAAAAATATTTTTAAAAATTATAAAAGAAAACTAAATATTCAAGTTTTTAAATATTTCAATTGTGTCTTTACTTCCTTTCTCTGGATTCTAATGATATTTCTCTTTTTATGAACTATTAAATGTTATAATACATCACTTCAATAAAATTGGACTGAAAAAAATATTAAACTAATAATAATTAAAATTTAGATATAAATTTTATATCTTTTTAACTTTAATCTAGGATGAATGATAATAAACATAATTATATTAAATAAAACACCTTTTATACATTTGGTGATAAAATTACCCTTTGATAATAAATTAAAAATAAAAATAATTATATAAAAAATTACCAAAATAGTGTTATGCTTGATTAAAGAAAACAAACAATAAAAATATTAAAAAATATATGAAATATGTGTATTTTATAAATAATTTGATACATATTAAACAAAATAACACAATAAAAAAATATACAATAAAATATATGATAAGATCGAAAGCATTTTGAATATATAAATTTTTTTTCTAAATATCATAGTCAAATATTGTCTAGAGATAATGATTTTTTTTTCCATATCTTAGTTATAAATGCTTTATTTTTCTCTACCAATAGCTTTTCGAAATATTTTTATGTAATTAAATTACTAAGTAGATTTAATTATGAATAAAATAAAATAAAATTATTATTTTAAATTTTAATTTTTTATTGTAATATTTTTTATACAAAATCTCACTATTAGTTATATCTAATAATTTATTTAGACTATTAAAAAATAAATTTTAAATTGGAATAAATTTATGAAATATTGATTATTTTTAATATTACATTTTTATTTTTTAATTTTATTATGACTTCATTTTCAAAAGGAAGTTGAAAAATTATATTAGAATTCAATTTCTAATCACCAAATTTTAACCTATTACTTTATAAAGATAGACGAAAATGAAAGTAAAAAGATTACAAAAAATAATCTTCTTAATAATAATGCTATAAATTAACCGGTCCAATTTCTTCTTTATTCAATTATTGTACTTGCATTGATATAATATCTTACCTACTCATCACGTGGCATAATACATCTTATATACTCTCGTTGATTTCATTTATTATTTTTATATAATAAATGAATTTGAAATAATTTGATTTGAGTAACATTCAAGAAAGAAAAAGCATAAAAAGATATGTTATAATAACCTTCCTCCCAAGGTAGGGACGGGATAGGTCGGTACAAATTTTGTTATCTTATATTTATCTTTATGAAAAAAATTCATTTTCATTTTATATTTAAATTTGACGGATATCAAATTTTTGTCTCATTTCTATCAAGTAATGGGTATATTCGTATCCATACTCATACCCGTTTTCTTATTGTTTCAAATATTAATTAACTAATTTTTATAAATTAATAAAAAGTTACAGAAAAGAAAACATAATATTATCAAATATTCAATATTAAAAGGAGAGTTGTTTCTTTGATATCAAGTACTTAGAAAAAAAATTATAATCATATACATTTCAAATTAAAATACCAAATAAAATTTCATGAGAACCAAAATATTTATCAAATTTGCAAACATTAATGAAACCTAGTTGATAAAATTTAAAAATATTTTAAAAGATATGAAAGGAAAACAAATATTCAAATTAAAATATTTTTTAAAAATATTTTTTTACTTCAATTTTTTAAATTCTAATGAATATATTTTTTATACACTAATAAAAGTTAAAATACTTCACTTAAACAAAATCATGTAAAAAATAAAGATTAAAATAATAATAATAAAAATTTAACATAGATCTTGTATCTTTTAAACTTTGATATATGTTCTATGGTGATTAAAAAGAATTCATCATAATTACATTAAAATTTTTTATTGCAACAAATAAAAATGTATATAATGATAAAATTATAGTACGATGATGAGTTGGAAAATAAAATATAATTGTATAAAATATGATGTTAGAGATATAATTACTGAATTTTATTATGAAGCTTACATATATTTACAAATATAATTAATGATTATTATATTTTCTTTTTTTCTCTCAAACCCAATATTTAAAATACATATTTTCAAAAAGTATTTTTTAAGGTAAAAAATTTGGTTTTCGAATAAAAAAACTGGTTTCACAATGTAATTATATGGTATATGATATTTGACAGCATTATTATTGATCACAGTACCAATAATTGTTTCAGAGTTCTTTTCTTTAACAACTGTTTCCTCTTTCTCTAAATTGAAAGACCATCTTGCCGACAAATCTTTTACATTTCTCTACCTATAAATTTGAAATATCTTTACATTATTTTTCACTAAAAATCTAATTATTTATAATGTATATTTTATTATTTTTAATCTAATTATTTAAATAACCAATTTTCATTTGTTAAATAAAAAAAAAAAATTGTTTCTGCTACGTCGATTCTTAGCATCTGTTTATATTTATTGCTGCCGATGTTTCAATTAGCCCCTTTCTTTTTTCTTTTTTCTTTTTTCTTTTTTCTTTTCTGTCATCCAATTCAACTCTACGTACAACCTATGTAGGCCGATAATTTGGCATCTAAAAAATGTTTGCCAATGTTTCCTCATTTTATTTATTTATTTATTTTGAATAAGATATTTCTGGTTGGAAACTCGTGCAAATATCTGTTGAATCTGAAAGTTTTGAATATTAACAAGTTTGGAAGATAAACAAGTAACATTGTAATAAGGAAATTAGAAAATGAACAATAACACTGGGTAAAGAAATAATCCTAATGTAAAAAGTTACATTTAAATTCTTATTAAAAATTAAAAAAATTATGGTATGATTCTATTTTTTATTTTCATCCTTTATTTATCTTTTAACGTAATTTAATATAAATTATTGATTTTTTCAAAAAATAAAATAATAATTCATTAATCAAATACATACACTAAACCACGTTAAAAAAAATAAATAAAGAATCAATATCATAAAAATGGTAATCATAATTTTTTTTTCCAAAACATAAATAAATTTCAAGTTTTTAAAACCCACCAAACTCAACAAACTATGTCCTGTGTGTCTTTTGAATTAGAAAAACGTGGTTTATAACAGTGTCCTTGTTTGTTTGTATATAAAGAACCGAAACCAGTTCATGAAAACACAAGCTCACCACCTTCGACTGAATCAAGCATGAAGCGAACCCTAGTTGTTGCTTTCTCCTTCCTTGCTTTCCTCACGAACCTTCCCTCAGGTTTCTCCGATGACGCAGTTTTTGACATATCGGGGAACCCCGTGGTAACAGATCGGCGATACTACATCTTACCAGCAATCCGTGGGCCACAGGGTGGTGGATTGAAACTTGCAAAAACTGGAAACTCACAGTGCCCTCTTACTGTCTTGCAAGATTACTCAGAAGTCTTCCGTGGCAGCCCTGTCAAATTCACCGTAGCTGAACCAACCCCTCTAATCCTCACAGGTTATTAACATCTTTCATGTTCTTTTGCCACGCTAATCAACAGTGAAATTAATAATCAAACGACTTCAGGTTCTTGGCTGAACTTGTTGGTGTTGTCATTTACATACTGTTTAAGATACATCAATCATAATGTCGTTGATATTTTAAAAATAGTAATCATTTGACTACTAAATTTTGACAATTTTTTCTTATAATACGAGATGTTATCTTCTAAGTGATTTTTGAATATTGAGAAAATGAAAAAATAGAAAATCACTAAAAAAATCACAGCTAAAGTTGTAAGAGAAAGTTGTCAAAATTTAGTAGTCAAAAGATCATTTTTCTTTTAAAAATTCTTTTAGGTTAAGGAATGATTTTAGTCCATGAAAGTTGACGCAAAATTGGAATTTGTTCATGTCTGAAATTTTGATGCATTTTGATTTTCAGACTTTAAAATTTTGATACTTTTGTGTTAGTATTTGAGTTGTTTGTACAATTTGACACGTTAACGCTTCAATATCTATTACGAAACGTGTTTGATACATACAAAAAATTAACGTAATTGAATTAAAAAGATTATATCCATTTATTTTTTGAGTTTAGGGACCAAAATATATTAAAATTTCAGACTGAGATGAATTCCAATTTTACATTAAAGTTGAGGGACTCAATATATATTTAACACATTTTCTTAATATGTTTTAAAACATTAAAATTAGTGTTCATCGATATATTTTTAATGCTTAGAAAATAACACCAAAAAACTCAGTAGAGAATCATAACTCTAACAAAAATGTGTTAGTGATTTACTTGTGTCAATGTTCTTGAGTGGCTAAATTGTAGTGAGAATTTATGTTGTGTTACTAATTAAAATTTTTGGAAAAATGGTATAGATAGCAGCCTGGATATCGAGTTCGTAGATAAGCCAGAGTGTGCAGAATCCCCCAAATGGATAGTGTTTTTGGACAATGAAATCTACACGCCATATGTGGGACTTAGTGGACAAACGGGGCCAATTTTAGATGGGAAATTTAAAATAGAGAAGCAAGGACTCGGGTACAAGCTTGTGTTCTGCGTCGATGACTCACAAAATTGTTTCGATATTGGGAGGTCTGATGCACAGAACGGTGAGGATGGAAGACGCTTGAGTTTCACTCAGGAAGATGTCTTCAATGTTGTGTTCGTACAGGCATTTGAAGATGATGATAAGGTTATTAAATCCGTTGTTTGAATCAAATATCTCAACTATGCTTAATAAATGTTGAGTTAATGCAATCATATACATGTTCTTCTTCTTGTGATTTGCATTACCTAAGTCAATAAGAGAGATCTTTCTCTCTTTCATTCCTTTCCAATTTCAAAGTCATTAGAAGAGTATTAGGTTTAATAAAAATAAATTTTATTGTACTTAATTAATAATAATAAAATATCATACTTCATGAATAAAAATAAAATAATACTTTTTAGGAGTGTCAAATAAAAGTATAAAAAGAAAATTCAACATGACCATACAAAAATTGTAGTTTGACTACATATAAAACAAAAAATGCATCAATTTTAAATTTTATTGTAACAATTTAATAATATTCCAATAATTAATACTAAAATGTTAATATTTTGAATTATCAAAAGATTATATATATTTTTTTAAAGAAACCTCTCATTTCATTTTCCGACCAAAAAAGTATTATCACCTTATGATAATAGTTGGTTATATTGACTGTCTAAAATAATTATATTTTTTAATTAAACATATGTGTTATTTAATTTTGTGGTCAAATGGAATGATACAATGATTTGATTTCAACTATCTACTTCAATTATCTATCTATTCTGAAATGGCGTGATGTGTCTCATGGAGTGGTTGTTGTGTGATTTGTGATGTTTTGAAAAGCAGATCCAACACCACCATTTGATTCTTGTGGGTTTCATCGTCTTTCCTTTCCTTAAAACGAGTAATTACTGCACAGGCATTCACACTTCTTTTATTACTTTGTTTTTATTTTGGGTTTATCATAAGGTGGTTAGTACTATTATTTATATTATTATTATTATATACTACGATTAACATTATTATTATTATTATTAAAAAAATTAGTATTAATATTATTATTATTATTTTAACTAACTAACTAATAATAACAATAATAATAATAATATTAATATTAATATTAATATAAGGGCTAAAAAACCATCAAGAACTACAAATTCCACATAAAAGTTTACAAGACCAAAATAACAACAAAGACCAAACCATGACCAATGTAATACTTAAAAATTTAAAATACAATATATAAATAATGAATGATAGTATTTTAGTAGGTGATAATAATGTAATGTTATTAAGTTAATATATAAAATAAATTTATATTTATTAAAAATGAAGTGAAATGAATAGAAAAGTTAATTGTTGATGAATAAAAAAAATAAGATAAACAATTTTATAGAAAATAGGTGAAAATAACCATTAATTTTAAAAAATAATAAATAATTATATTATAAAAGATAGAATTGGTATTATGAAATGTGGACACAAAAGAGGAAATTCTCTTTATTATTGTTATAGATATAAATTAATTCATTAAAAGTAATATTATAAATTAAATTTATAAATGAAAAGAAAAAGAAAAACAAATTAAATAAATGCTACGCACCTAAAAAAAATCTTATCCTAATCAAAAGACTTATTTTGTAATGAATACTACACCTCAATATTAATAATAATAATAATAATCCTTTATCACATTTTTAAAATCTGAGGATAGAATGGAATCAACTTTTTACTCCAAGAAAAATAGTGTAAATTTACTACAAAGAAATCATGTAAATTTATTAAAAAAAATCCTTAAATAACAATTATTTTAAAGACAAATAATAATCGATCACTATAATTAATTTATATATTAATTTATAAATTTAAAATTATTGATCTTTAAAATAATTACTATTATAAATAAAAAATATATAATTAATGATTAATTAAACTTTAAAGTAGTTATTAATATTAGTTATAAAAATTTTTGTTATCATGACAACAAAACTAAAGCTTCATCACTTGCCATTGATCGATATCACTTGAACCTTACCAAAAACAAAAACAAACTCATGAAATTATTAGAGTTGGATACCTTGGTACATAATAAATAAGTTGTCATAGGAGGGCTCGAAAGAAAAATGTTTTAAGGAAAGGAGAAAGAGAGAGGAAGAAAGAAGAGAGAAAAGGGAAGAAATAGAAGAAGATAAGAGAAAGAGAACACATATTTTTAGATTTTCAACGATCATTGAGATAATGAGACTTGACATTTATTATTTTATTTATTTACTTATTTATTTATGTTTAATTTCTTTTTTATATTTACTTAGTGACATGTCGTTAATCTCATTTTATTTATTATTTATTATTTATATTTATTTTAATTTATGTATTGATCTATTTAATTATTTATATTAGGTTAAATATTTTTAGTCTTTAAAAATGGATGTGAATTTGGAATTTTTTATTGTTCAAAATTTTGATACATTTTGGTTTCAAATCATAGAAATAAATGAATGTAGTCTTTTTAAGTTAAATACGTTAATTGTTTTGAACTTGTTAAACAACATTTGAGTTAAAACTTGTCTAAATAGTGTAAGTAATTGAAACACCATCTTAAAACGTGCTTGACATATAAAAATTTGGGTTAAATATGTTTTTTGGTCCTTAACTTTTAGTGAAAATTTGAATTAGTCAATTTTTAAAACTTTTGTTCAATTTAATCTCACGACTTTATAAATGCGTGAATTTAATCATTTTAATCAAAATTTGATAAATTTATTTGACGTTCCAAATGCATCTTATTATACAACTGAAGTTGTTTATACCATTTGACACATCTTCGCTTTAATATTAGCTAAAAAAATGCTCAACCACTATTATAAAATGTGTTTGAAATGTCTAATAATCAAAATAAAATTCTATTAAAAAAGATTAAATTCACACATTTATGAATAAATAATAAAATTAAATTAAAAAATAATTAATATTTAAATAAAATTAAGAAAAAAATTATATATATATATATATATACTATTTTACATTTTATGTTTTTTTATTATACATTTATTAAACTTAAAAAAATATATAATTATATATTTTAATTTAATTTTTTATTTTGTTTGATTTTGTTAATTTTATTTACAGGTTTTTTTTTAATTTTAAATACTTTTTCTATACTTTTTTTTTGTTTTTCTATTTTTTATTTTTTAATGTTTCTTTTTTTAAAATTTGTATATTTTGAAACTTTTTAATATATATTTAATATATATATATATA